>Ga0214545_1013008_pt1 | contig 10561 bp, 7 predicted proteins | sample CNSS4metaG_FD_160064 | JGI IMG/M metagenome (GOLD analysis project Ga0214545, IMG submission 160064) | Root nodule microbial communities from cowpea collected in UCLA plant growth center, Los Angeles, California, USA - CNSS4 | ecosystem: Host-associated > Plants > Roots > Nodule | place: USA...
ATATATATATATATATATATATATATATATAATGTTGTGTCACACACCTTTGTACGTCATTTCATACTTTTTGTACAGGTAACACTTTCCTCGTTTAATCTCACATCTTCTTCTCTTTATGTGAGATTACTTTCTCCTTCTATGACCATTAAAACTTCTTTTGCGGTACTCCTCCAACTCAAGAATTAGGGTTTAGATATGTTTATTTGACTTAAATATGTTTATTGTTAAGAATAAATTAAATTGTATATAAGATTTAAACTCTCCCCACACAAATATAAACTCTTATCTACTACTCATCAAAAGACACTTGTATTATGTCATTGAGTATCACTATATTACCTTACTTTCCTATTTTATATATATATATATATATATATATATATATATATATATATATATATATATATATATATATATATGTCTTTCCACCTTTTCTTCGATGTCTTTGTAGCAAGTCACGTCATTGTTTTCTGCACAAGCACACCTACCAACTTGTTTTATCATCCTTTATGTTTGGATTAAGCATTTCAATTTGACCAAGTCTTCATTGATCAAAATTTGATCAAATTCGACAATCTCAATCAATTGTCGGTCGAGTTACTCCCAATCATCTTTTATCCTAACCAACAAGGAATTCCACAAATTGTGGAATTTTAATTTCCTTCTTTTTTTTAGTGAATTTGAAATTCAATTATTTTAGTTATTTGAAATACCTTTTTAAAATTCTTCAATTTCAATTTCTTTTTAATTTCCTCATCCAAACAAGTCATTTTACTCCAAAGAAATTCAAATTCTCCAAATAAATGAATTATTCTCTTAAAATGTCTCATCTAAACACACTATAACCTTGTGTTTGGATGAAGCATTCAAACAATACTAAGAAATTGAAAGGCATTGTATTTGAATTGTATGCAATTAAATTCCTTTCATTTTCTAAATAACATGTTTGGATAAAGAAATTAAAATACCTTATATTTCAATTTCTTGTTTGGATAAAATAATTGAATTTCTTGTGAGATAAGATTTCATTTTAACAATATTTATTTTAGGCTTAATTATGTTTTGAGTTCATGATAAATTTGGAAAGGGGCTCGATGACCCAAATGGTTCGGGCCAAGTCGACGACCCAATCGAAGTGGTACGACCCGATAACCCAAATGAGGTAAGCTAGCCGAAAAACCCAGACGGGTTGGGTCGGCACGACAATCCACATAAGCCTGATCAAACTGATGGCCCATACGGGTCGGTCGTTCCCGTCAAGTTCGTAGACCGGCTCGTTTGGGTTGTTGGCCCAGTTTGGCCCTGCTAGGTTGTCAGGCTTGCCCAGCCCATTTGGGTCGTTGGACATGTTTATGTCATCAAGTCTAGGTTGTCGTGCTGGTTGAGCCCATCTAGGTTGTTGAGATGTTCAGATGCGTCTAGGTCATCGGGCTGGTAGGGCCCATCAAGATCGACAAGCCGATCAATCTTGTCAGGTCAGTAAGCAAGACATGCCTGTACGGGTCGTTGGGTCTACTTGACATGTGTGTGTCATCAGGCCCACCCGACACCTCTAGGTCGTTCAGCCCCCTCGGTCTGTGTGGATTGCTAGGCCTACTCGATCAATCTTGGTCGTCTGACCCCGTCTTGGTCATCGAGCCCGCCTAGCCCGTCTAGGTCGATGAGCCAACCCGGTGCCTCTAGGTCGTCGAGCCCACCCGTCACATCTAGGTTGTTGGGCCCACCTGATCTGTTTGTGTCATTTGTTGTTGGGTTCGCCCGAATCATTTTTTTCGTCATTCCATCCTTGTCAGTCTAGGTCATTAGGATTGCCTGGCCCGTCTAGCTTGTCGAGCCTGCCCAGCTCGTCTAAGTCGTCGGGTCGACCCTACTCGTTTGTGTCGTTAGGCCAGCCAAATTTGTTTGGATCGTCTGGTCGACCAGACCCGTTAGGGTGTTGGGGCTTACTATGTTCATTTGGATTGTTTGCCCGATTTGGCCCATCTGGATCTTTGGACTGGTCGGGCCCATCTTGGTCGTCGGGTCGATTCAGCCCAACAATCTAAGTAGGTCAGCTTAAAGACCTTTTCCCAGGTCCACAGTCGAGATGGGTCGACCCCAGATGATGGTTGAGATAGGACCGACACGACCCGGGTTGTCGTAAAAATGTTTAATAATATATTTTAAAAAATAATATATTTTTCATGTTTAAGAAGAACGCTCATGGGCTGGCCCTGGCCCACGAGTTTTTTGTGGTGGTTTTGGCCTTGTGGTATTCGTTAATGTAGGACTTTTTGGCCCTATGGGCTTTTTTGGCCTTAACCGACATGTGTCAAGGCTAGACCCTGTGGACTGGGCCAAATTGACAACTCTACCAAAGAGTCCAAAGTGTGAGGTTGAGTGAGAATAATTTCAAATTCCACCTATTATTAGGGTATTTGAATTTCTAGTAATTTAGCTAATTGAAATACTTCAAAAAAAATGCTTGTATTTTAAATGCTTTTTTATTTATCTATCAAAACAAAGCATTTCATTACAAAGAAATCTAAATTCTTCAAAAAAATGAATTGCTTCATTAAAATACTTTATCCAAACACACCATAAGAGTTTTCTCCCAAATAAAATGTCCCAACCTTTTCATCTACAATGCTCTCATCCAAGGTTGTTCCACCAACCAATACCCACAAAATTCTTTTCACTATTACATCAAAGCTCTATGCTTTGATGTCATACCTGATAATATCACTCTCCCTTTTTTGGTTAAAGTGTGTACTCAGCTTGAGTCTTCTCCTATTGGAATGCAAGCACACAATCAAATTGTTAAGCATGGATTTGAACTTAATTTTTTCATTCAAAACTCCCTTCTTCATATGTATTCAATTGTTGGGGACATAAAGGCTGCAAGGAGCATTTTCAGAGGATTGGTCGGTTTGACATGGTTTCGTGGACTAGCATGATTGTAGCGTATCACTTGTGTAGAACTATCACGCAATTCATTTTGAACTTGATTCTGAGTCTTCTTTTTACCTTTCTTGGGTTGTGTTGGAGTTGGAGTTGCACCTAAACCTTTCTTAGAAGCATGGGAAGATACAATAACGATACCACCATTTGATGGTTGCTTTCTTTTATAAGTTGTTTGTCTCCATGTATAAACTATTGGTTCTCTAATACCTAAAGCTTCATAAACAATTTCCCAATTAAGGGTGGGATCATCATCAAAAACCAACTCATTACCTCCATCTTCACTATCGTTATCATCATCAACTTCTCTCACTAACCACTTGTTTACATTCATCAATGTCATTCAATAGAATAGGGTCTATTCCATCTCTAATATCATATCTTTGAACAAGTTGTTGATTACACTTTTGTTATCCAGCCTATTCCTTTTCTTTGAATGAATATGCATTATGAATAAGTAATATGTGAATTAATTTCTATCTAGACTTTACAAGTAAGATAATAATGAAATGGGTCATGTCTTATTACTTGCTCAAAAACACTCCAATTTCGCTCACATCCCGATGAACTACATGTCAAACTTAAAATCTTAATTGCTAGCTTTTGTAAGTTGGGAGTTTCATGTCTATAATTCTTCCACCATTGAGCTACACAATCAAAGAAAGTAACTTAAAATGTAATCATTATATCTTAGCACAATTTACAAAGTGTGTAAGTGTCTCACCTGAGGTTGTGGTCTTTCTTGACTCTTTGGCAAAATCATAACCAAAGAGTCCATTTGCACTCTTATAAAGAGGCAACTCAATTTAAAAAAAAAAAATTTGCACGTCTTTACGTGGCACCAACCTCTTGATGCATTCATATAATCCATTTGTAACTTCTAAATCATATTCCATGTCTGGGTTGGAATAAAAGAACTCTAGGTTCAAAAAGTGACCAACATGCAAGGGACGATGAAGTTGACATGTCCATCTGTTATCAATGATTGTAAATATATCATTGTATTTACTTTCATCGTTGTTGAATGACTTCGTTATTATTTCCTGGGCTTTTTCCATTGCTTCATATATATAACTCATAGTTGCTTTTCTTTCCCCATCCACTAAACGAAGCACATGAACAAGAAGATTCATGACTTTAAGAGTAAATACTACTTGATTCCAAAATAAAGGCATAAGAACAATTTTTGTAGCCTTCCTTCCGTTGGCTTCCTTAGATAGTTTATGATTTCTCCATTCATCATAAGTGAACATCTTTCTCAAATTTTCCTTCTCTTGATTCAACCTTTGTAATGATAAATAAGATGTAGAAAACCTTGTAACAAGATGTCTTATTAATTCCTTTTGTTTGTAAATTGTCTAAACAAACTCGAGGTACTAGAATGGCTACAAATAAAGCCAACAAGACTAACTCCTCTTTGAATTGTCTTCTTTATTAAAGGAAGATTTCCAATGTCTTCAAGCATCAAATCTATACAATGGGCAGCACAAGAAGTCTAATAGAGATGGGATCTTTACTCTTCTAACATTACCAGCCAACACATAATTGCTACCATTATTTGTTATAACTTGAACAACATTTTCTTCTTCAATCTCCTCCAAAAGGGAATCAAGCATCTCAAATAGTTTTTCTCCTATTTTCACAAAGTTTGAACCATCAATGAACTTAACAAACATTGTCTCTACAGGGGAGCTCACCAAAAAGTTAATTAAGCATCGTTGTTTTCGGTTAGTCTATGCATCTGACATAATAGAACAACCATGTTTGCTGCATTGCAATTTATGATCTTGCAACAACTTCTTAGTGTAGTGAAATTCCTTGTTAAGAAGTGGAACTCTTATTTCATGATAACTAAGAGTGGGTAAATTAGGTCCATAAGCACATATGACATCAATTATATCTTGAAAACTTTTGAACCTCACAAGGTTGAATGACAAACCTGCTTGATACCAAAATCGAATAATATATTGATGAATCAAGGCCTTTAAATTTTTGTCACATGCCTCTTTGATCTTAACTTACCTTAGTTTTTCCATTTTTTTTTCTCTTCTCTATTATAGAAGCTAGATTTCTACAAAACATATTCATTTGTCCTTTTCTTCCACCACTATTTCTCCTTTTATCATTACTAGCCGTGAAAATTTCAACCTCATCTTCACTCTTATGGTTATCATTGGTTGTAGTATATCCAGGATTCTTTGTATAATTTCCAAAGTTCTTCTCTTACATTTTTCGGAGTCTTCGTGCAATCAACAACATTGTCCTTCTTTGTCATGAGATATTCTTTTGCTAAGTACTCCTCCTTTCATAACTCTCCCACAATAATTGCAAATAGTTGTATTTAAATTTGATTCATCCATCGAATGACAATGTTTCCAACCTGAGTCACTTCTATGAGATGTTCTTGAAGAATCCTTATCATTGGTCATTATTGTTATTGGAAATTAAGTATACTTTTTACAAAATAATTATAGTCAAAATAGACAAGTAGAAAAAAAATGAAAAAAAAAAACTGACTTGCGATGACTAGCAACGACAACAACAGCAATGATCTGTGGCTGGCGGCCACCGACAGCTAGTAGTGACCGATGGTTGTCGGCAACCGACGACTGGCGGTGGCTACAGTGGTTGGTAGTGACAATTGATGCATTAACAGGCTAGGAAAGAAGTTACGTGACCAGGAAGTTTTAGGTTAAAAACTAATAACTACTGGTGCTAAATAAAATAATAAAGTAAGAATGAAGGAGTGCATATAGGTTAGATTAAATATATGTTTAGTGGGTCAGGCCCAATTTTTAAATAATAAAAATGGTGGTTAAAGTTAGGATAAAAAAGTAAAATAAGAAAGGAAAAGCCTTTTTCACGTTAGGTGACTGAAGTTAGGGTAAAAGAGTATAATACTAAGGGAAGAGATCTTGCATGTTAGGTAAATAAAGGTTTAGTAGGCCAGGTCCAATTTTTAAATGAATCAAAACATAAAGCATATTACAAGTTTGAAGTTTGATTTTGAATGTCATCTTATTTTTCCCACATTCTTGTTTTTCTTTTCTCCTCTATTCAAGATGTTAGCCTTTTTATTTTATTCTGTCCAATTTTTTTACCAAAATCGCTCCATCATCATCACCTGTCATGCCCAAAGCGATCGTCATGGACCACCATGAAAAATACGATACATCTTCACCTTGTTATGATGACGTACTGTGAAACTGCTATCAGCTTCCGTCATGACATCACGATGGCCAATATTCAATAATTCAATAACACTGTTAGTCTATGAAAATTATGACTCTTGTTGACTTGACGACATGTATACAAATTAGTATTGTTACCGAGATATGACAATTTAAATATTTAGTTTGTATAGTTAGCCTTGCAATTGTTTTCTAGGAGATTACAATTTAAATATTTTGTTTGTATAGTTAGCTTGCAATGGTTTTTCTCAAACATCCTGTTTCTTATTTTCTTTTTTGTAAAAATATGTAAATATGATTGCTTTATCAGTTTTATATTTTTAGCTTTTATATAAAATAACATCTCAATCTGAAAACAAACTTTTTTTTCCTTAATTATAGTGACCTAAGTCAAGGCAATCCAACCTTAAATCAAACTGACTTAATTCAAATGCATGACAAATTGGAGACATCTATCAAGGATTGACATGAAAATCATACAAATAAATAAAGATTTATTCAAAATGATATTTAAAGCAGCCAGAAATTTTGCATCTTCTCCATCAATTTTCTAATGGGTAAAATTCCAAGATTCTTTTATACAATTATTCAGAACAGATAATTAAAATAATCATAAGATTGTTTCAAGCTGTGATAACAAATTGCGCTTCCGCATTGATTGATTGAATCCTTATAAGATCAATGAGCACGAATTCGTAAATTTGTAGCGTTGACTTAACTTGGCAATGCATGTGATTACGAAAAACTTTTGAATGTATGTATACAGACAATACCAATTCGTAGTCGACAATTTGAAACTCAAGACCATAGTTTTTGCTACTCACAGTTGGCATGGATATTACATACTTTTGGTTGACAAGATGTTCCAGTAGTTTTGGATTTAGAAGTACAACACCCCATTAATTTTTTGGAGAGTTTAGGATCCAGTAGCCATTTAATAAATTAACGTGATACATGTAAGTTCCTTGTTTTGACAAGACTAGGCAGGGGATAAAGACACCTTATAAGAACCATCACTGTACCTTACGCCTTTTAATGAAGATGAACACATTTGAGGAGTCACTAAAGCTTCTGGAATGCCAAAAGTATTTATTTGGGTTTGTACACTTTCACTATCTACTACAGCTTCAGATTTCACCTTCTCACAAATTGATTTCAAGGCAACATTCAATCCAACTGAGTTAAAATCCGTCGCAAAACTGTAAAGCATTCGATAAACAAACATCCTTTAGGTTTCAAACAACTATGTAATGTACAACTGGACTATGCTGTAGAAATTTATGACATTCGCTCATAAAATTCATGAAATTCTTCTCACTCCAACAATTGCCAAATTTCTAAGAATAGGAAAAGATGAAAACGTTTTATCAAACCAAAATAGCCTAATTGTCCTAAATCCTTATAAAATTTCATTGGATATATACCCAACTTTTATGATTCACGTCCAAGAAAGTTTCATTACCAAAACCATTAACAAGCTTCATTACCGATACACGAAATTATACTATGGAAACAGTTCAAATTTGTGCAAAAAAAATCTCCAAATAGAGGCTATTCATACCTTGCTTCAAAGCTTCTTCCTTCAGAAGACATCAATGCACAAATACGACAAATAATCCAAGGTGGAAGAAGAGCATCCTTAATTTCAATGGTACAAAGGTCATTTGAAGATCCTTGTATAGACTCCCCATATTTCCATATAGATCCATTATAAGATGCGGCAATGTCCTCAGCTCTTCTTGTCTCCGTGCATTTAATCTGAAGCAAAAGTATATGAATTCTAATTATTTAAATAGTTAGCATAAAAAAATAATTATTGCAGCTTCAAACAAACTGGTCACATAATTTAAATTGCATATGGATTCCTACACTGAGGTTTTCTAGAAGATAACACATTATTGACACTGTCCTGCCCTAATGCACAAATCTGAAAATTAGAGCAGCTAGTCACTAACACAAAAAACCCTATAACGTCACCCATATAACGTCCGTCTAGAAAAAGTTCCACGTTAAAATGACCGGTGGCATTTTTGTAAATTATTTGACTTTTTTAACGTCTGCCCATTCCAACACAGACGTAATTTAACGTCTGACCCACAGTACCCCGACGTTATGTAAAAATTAACGTTTGAGCTCTCTGCCCCCGACTTAATTTAACGTCTGACCCACTCTGCCCCGACTTAATTTAACGTCTGACCCCCTCTGCACCGACGTTAAGTAACGTCTGACCGCGCAGCCCCGACGTCAATTTTTGGGTTTTCTCTACACGAAACGCATAAACCCTAATTGTTTCGTCGCGCCACCAATTTTTCGCAAAGCTTCTTCGTCGGCAACCACCATTCCAAGCTCCTCCAGGTAATTTTTGAACGTTTTTCACCACCAAACTTGTTGGGATTTGATTATGGATTGATTTTAGGCGTTTTGAACCGAATATTTTCCGTTTTCATCCTCATTTGCAGTGTTTCGCGATCCTTCCCGTCGGTGACCATTATTCCGACCTCCTCTAGGTGAGTTTCGAACATTTTTCACCACCAAACTAGTTGGTATTTGATTGTGGATTGATTTTAGGCGTTTTCAACCGAATATTATACGTTTTCATCCCCATTTGCATCGTTTTGAGATTATTTTGCTTGTTATCTCTTTTTCATTGTATGTATGTAATTGCTTGTATTTTTTTATTTGCAATTATAATTTTTATCTTAGACTATTTTTTTTAGTTTTTTTGGCCTATTTCTTTTTTTAATTGAATTTTTATAATAATATTTGTAAAATTACGAAATAAAATTATATTTATTGTTATTTGTAAAATTGGACTAATTGTATTTGATTTTTTAATATTATTGTTGCATTAATTTTTATTTTATGTATGTAGATTTATTATAGATTCATTGTGGACCAAGGTCGATCTGCCGTATATGGATTCATTGAACCTCAAACCATTCAACCTTCGGGAAACTCACATGACCACATCAAACTTTATTTGCAAACATGGATGGTTGAGTCAAATAGAGAGATCTACTTTGCGCCATACATTGATGCGTATGTTTTTTTTCTAGTAATATTTTATGAAGTATTATTAATTATTTCTGCTAAGTACTTGTGATTGACGGTAGGTATCATTGGCAACTATGTGTCATCATTCCAAGACAATGCACGGTTGTATGGTTTTATTTATGCCATAGGAAGATTCCATCTGCTTTGAAAAACATGTTACAAGAGTAAGTATTAATTTTTTTCAATAACCTATGTATCTACTTAGTTATAAAAACTAACATATGTTTTATGTTTCCAAAATTTCATTAGAATTGTGAGTAAGCCTAGAGGCCAACAACTTAAAGTATTATATTCAAAGGTTAGAACTCATTTAGTTTAAAGTTATTAATTTTTGTATGTCAACTTATGACTTTGATATGTGTTTATTTTATTTGTAATGTTTAGTGTAACAAGCAAGAAGATTAATGGGAATTGTGTATAATAAACACTCATTTTATAATAAATTTACAAAGATGCAACACATTCTTTTTTTCATCTATAAGATGATCCAAAGATCTAACAATTGATATCCAAAGTAGCAAAGTTCATGCATTTCATTGTGTAATTTTATGTAACAAATACTAGTAAAGATGTTGCGAGAGAGAGTGAGTCAATTGAGCAAATGGGTTACATGGCTAACAACGAAAAAACAAAGGGCACGCATCAAGGTTCTCGTGCAAGGAGAGAGAATGTTAAATTTAAGGATTTCATTTGGCAAATGGCATGATGAATGTGGTATTGATCTTTCCCTATGAGATTTCCCTGAATTCTTCTCTATTTGTGACTCTTTCTCTCGTATGCATTTCTCAATTTAGGAATTACTACCTTTCTCCTTTCAATTTTAAAGGGCATATCTGAGAGTTGAGAATTTTATTTCCTTATTCCTTTATTGAACTAACTTTTATTTAGTAAACAAATGTTGCAAGACGGTTGAGGGTTTTGTTCTATTGGAATAAATCATCGCTCTGTTATCGAGCAAAACCTTGTTACCTCTATTTACTTTAATGTTTTATGATTTAGCATTATTCTGTTGACGCTTTCATTGTGTTCTATGGTAAAAAATACGAGAATGAAAGAGATGCAAGCTGAGATTTGCACTAACGCTGAATGTTAGAATGATGGTGCTTGATTTAGTCTCACATCGCTTAAAATAGTGAGATGTGGTTCTCTATTTTACTATATAAGAGACTCTATGTAAAGCTTTAAGATACACCAAAAAATACAAATACTTCCTAGTGTAGTCGTGGACGTAGGCATACACATTGTAGCCGAACCACGTTAAATTCTCTGTGTCTATTTTTCTCTCCTTTATTCTTTCCTTTATTGCCTTGTTCCTAACAATTGGTATCAAAGCCATTTTTCTTAGTATGCTCTGTGGTTGCAGCATTGTCTGA
>Ga0214545_1013010_pt1 | contig 10561 bp, 3 predicted proteins | sample CNSS4metaG_FD_160064 | JGI IMG/M metagenome (GOLD analysis project Ga0214545, IMG submission 160064) | Root nodule microbial communities from cowpea collected in UCLA plant growth center, Los Angeles, California, USA - CNSS4 | ecosystem: Host-associated > Plants > Roots > Nodule | place: USA...
AATATTTTTAAAATTGATATATAAAAATATTTTAAATATTCAAAATATTTTAGAAAAATAAACTAATATTTGTAAAATTAACATTTACATATAAAATATTTTAGATTTTAATATATAAAATGCAATAAAAATATTAAATACTTTAAATTTAAATGTAAATTTCACAAATGTTAATATATATTTTTAAAATTTTAATAATTATATTTTAATAATATTTAAATAATTATATTTTAATAATATTTAAATAATTATATTCTATTTAACAATTGAATCTAACAATTATATTCAATTAATAATTAAATATTATAATTTATAATTAAATTTAAAAAATAAGTAATAATAATGTCAATTTTAAAAATTAAATGGTTCTATTTTCACAAAATTTAGGACTAAATTAAACAAAATAACGAATATAGGGACTGAATTGAACAAAAATAACGAATGGGGACTAAATTGAACAAAAAAAATAATACTATCAGAAATTGACACGTGGCACTAGCATTGACACGTGGCACAATTGTGACTTGACACGTGGACACTTTTTTTGAAATTTAAAAAATTTTAAAAAAATAAAAAAAAAATTAAAAAAAAAATTAAAAAAAAAAATCAAAAAAATCAGGAGCTGACACGTGGCATGTACTGTTCAAAAACGTTAACTATTTAAACACCGTTAGTGAAAAGGACCAAATTGACCACAATTTAACGAAAATTAGGACCTAATTGAACATAAAACGAAAATAGGGACCAAATTGAATAAAATCAACAAAAATAGGAACCAAATGTATATTTAAGCCAAAAAATAAAATAATTATTTTGTTATTTTCTAACTCAATTCTCTCTATATATAATATGAAAGATTACATAGTAATCATATTTTATTTTTCTATATGCGACCACCAGTAAAATCCTTACTTTATAAAAATAATCTTTTGAAATAACTTAATATGAAATATAGATAATTTTAAGCTGAGTATAAACGTTCAACTAAATAATTAATTCTAGCTGAATTTTAGATTATTTTATGTAATTTCTTCTCTTTACTATACTTTTTTACCATTTTTTTCACACTTTATTATCTATTTATTTCATCTTAGCATCAATTTTTTTCTTTTGACCAGCAACATATGTCAAGTTGACATCTTTTATTCATAAACCAAAGGAAGTCTTGACCTATGCCTCAAAAAACACTTGGTTTTTGCTGATGCAGAAGAGGCATATTACTTTGACGCTCAGCTTTTACATATATAGCGTGCGATGCACTTTGAGTTAATGAGGTATTAATAACCATTCCATTTGATAGTGCAACTTGACATAGCATGTGATTCCCATTGACCAAATTAATCTCTTAATAACTCTGCTACTAAGAATTAGGTTTAAAGATAAGCCTCACACTTTGGTAATAAGGTACGTGGAATCTTCCAGTTTCTGATTGGGATTAATCTGATTTAGCCCATACTTAACTCTGCTATTCTGTACCAATGGGTATCTCATGCGTGCGACTGTGCCAAAATGCATGCACTACTTTTATCAGGTTACAAATTAAGATGGGATCTTCTAAAAGTTGATAGAAAAAAAAGACGAAGCTTAATGCTATGAGTGAATACCAGATGCATGTTTCTTAAACTTAAAACCTGTTTCTTGTTACAGAATAGTTGCGTATGGTACTCAAGCCAAATGATTGAAACAAAAACCCTCGTCACTAAATTTGTTCCTAGGAGGGAGGAGAGTCCCGACTTACTTAGAGTTTGTTTAGAATCGAAGATGAATTTGAAATAGTGAATTTAAATGAATTTGAAAAGAAAAAAAAAAGGTGAAGTTGAGATTAATTGGATTAAGGAAAAAGTTATGAATTTAAATAAATTTTACATGAAATTTTGTAAAAATTTATATATAATTTGATAAGATAAATAAATAAAAAAATTAATGAATTAGATGACTATTTTTTGTTTTTAAGAATAAATATGATATAAATTTACGTAAATAGTAAAATTTGGTTAAAATGAAATTGAAGTTGTTATTTAAAATTATAAAATTATAAAAATATAATTTTTTTTATTATTATTATGTACAAGTTATTGAGTTAAAAAATATATATATAATAAATCATATTTGGGTCTTCATTTTCACCGTAAATCTCTTCTTTTATGCAAAGAAAGTGTACATGATTAAATTTGCATTAATTTTCGTGTTTTTAATTTTTTTTTTCTTCTCGTTAATTATGCTTTGAATTTCATGCCTACAGTAAATCATACTAAATCTGTTGAAACAAAAATACCAATATTGATTATTGAGTTATACCAAGTTTATAGACATAAGGTTGTCACTACGCCATTTTTTAGCTAGATAATAACTTAAAAATATTGATTAAAATAAGAAAATTGTAACTTTAAAATAAGGCAACTACAAATTTTCAGTTGTGAAACATGTAGTTGTAAACTTTACTTAAAGGCAACATTATTTTTCTAAAGCCACGAATATTTGAAAATCATTTCTTAGTCATCAGGATGAGATGCATAGCTTATAGCTATTCTATCACTTAGGAATCCATAATGGAAGCGGAAGCCACCAGGGTGAGGTTGAAAAGACTTTATAGAGACGATCTAGAATAGAATCGAAAACTCAGAAGAGTTCCTTCATGTATTCACAAAGGAACAATTAATTGAAGAACCATAATATCAATTGTTGGATCATAAGTACAAAAAAAAAATTTCGATAGTTAAGCACTATAATTCGATTATGACTTGAGATATTTGATTCATTGGATAATTAATACATCTTACAATAATTTAATTATTATCTAACCATATGATAATTTAAAATATTTATAGATAAATTACCACAATTTTAAATATGTGCTAAAACTACCCATAATTTTAAAAATGTTTTATATTATCTATAACTATCTATATTTTCTAATGTAATACTAAAAACAAATAGTCAACATTTTCTTTGTACACAATATTAAACACAAATTAAACTCAACATATAACTAACAATAAAAAATCTAGGTTTATTTGAATTTAGACTTTTCACATTGTTATTTTAGAAAATGAGGTCATAGTTTTATTGTTTAACCTATATTTTCTTAGGACAATATTTAAAAAAAATGTTTTCTAAATAATTAACTATATAAAAAAATACAAAAATGTGACCTTTAGTATTTTTTAAACCACACCCAAAAATCTTAATTTTTTTTAGTTTGACATGGTCTAAAGTAAAAATTGATTTAACTATTTAATCGGTGCATGCACGTGTAGAAAATAAAGGAATATATGAAAAAAAGAGGTGGAGAACGTGTTCAAACGTTTAAAGTATTGATATTAGGAAGAATGTGGTGTGATTAATGTATACTATTATTATACTATTCGGAAATTTGGTAGGGGTCTGTGTTTTACGTAAACATACTCTTTGTCTCCTTTGTTTTGTGGATCACAAAATTGTTCCAAATTGTGATCATTTAGTTTTGAATGGTCTCTTGTTTTGATGGAGTCATGATGCTAAGCTATTGCATCTATTTATTTAGGTTCTGCTTTTTTGTATAAAGGTTAGAGTACCCCTCAAATGTTCTATTTAATAGAACATTTAATTTATTTTATTCTTTGTTGATAAAAAAAAAAGAGATAGTGTAATATTGACTATATATAAAAAAAAAAAAAAAATATATATATATATATATATATATATATATATATATATATATATATATATATATATACAAAAAACTAATCTAAAAAACAAGTAAATAAACTTAAAAGATAGGTCTGTGCTGACAAGTTATGAAGAAGAAACCTTAAATTCATGCAATGAAATTCCAAAACTGCTTTTTGTTGATTATAGAAGCTCGCTCATAACGTCATTTTTTTGTATAGATATTCGTTTACGATGAAGTGAAGTCGAGCATCTTTCATGAATATACTTGTGATAAATTCATGCATCTAATAACCTACTTTGTTATAGTTACATTTGCTCACGTTATTTTTTAAGATCCAAGTGATTCAGTAGCAGATGTGCAGCTTTTTAGATATGGCTTCAAGTGTTGAGTTATTATAATACCCACCTTCTGCTTGTCCGAGTTATTGGAAGACAGAACACAGAGGTAACTCTACCACAGTTTTTTTGTTTTTTCACCTTTGTCTTATTATGCGCTTTCTAAGTAGTCAAATATAAGAATTCAATGCATGTTTAACTCAGTTTACCTTTTACTAATTAGCATTATTATATGAACTGCATTTTATTCTATTTCTAATTCCCTTTATTGGGATTGATACAACGCAATTGTGTTTACCATGTTTTTCAAAATTCTCTTTCTCTTTCTCTTCACAGTATATTGTTTATTAATATCTCTCCGTACGTATTTCATTTCTTAAAGTCACTTGCAGATGAAAGGGTGAAAAGTATTTACACCGCTATCTTTAAGCAGCAAAGTTTAGTGGTGCTTTCACGTTATGTTCAAATATAAAACCTAGAAATCAAGAACAGTTTTTCTTTACAATGATAAAGACGATGATTGAATCTAGTATGTCACGAAAATTACTCAAACTCTCTGTACAAACTGTAGTGTTATTTAGACCATCCTTTGAAGAAGAAATTGAAAAAGAGAAAAAACTGAGAACAGCACGCATGACATAATGTGATGGGTATTTTGACAAGCAGCGGAGAAGGAAATACAATAACATAAACATCAAGATTCACTCTTAATTCAAGATAATAAATATCAAATACGTCTCGTTCAATCTCACAAAATTTATTTATAAAATAAGATTTAAATTTACATTTATATCATAAATTGACCTTATTTTTATTTAAGGTGAAATTTTCAATATAAATATTAAAAATTTTACCTCAATTAAAAATAAAACAATTTTATAATATATAAGTGAAATACAAATCTTACTTTATATCCTAATTTTATGAAGAGTTACACTTAAAGTTTTACGACGGTCGATTTAAGAGATTTCTCACTTACATATTACATATATCTTATTCAAATGTTTTGAAAGAGTTTCATGTTCTGGTTTCCTTAGGTTTCCTAAGAGGTATATGCGGAAGGATTCTGTGTCACGAACTTTAGTTTTGAAGTACTAATTAAGAGCTTATAGTTTCCAATGCTTTGGCTGCATGTTCCTTTCTTCTCATGGAATGAGGCTTGCATTTTTTGTGCCCTATGTAAGGAAAACATTATATTTGCTTAAGGAATCCTGTGAAAAGCAGATTAACAATGGATTCGTACACAAACACGTTATTAATTAATATCAATACGGGATATACTGTAAATAACTTTATACTTTTGGTAATTCAGATTCATTCTTATGAAAAAAAAAAATATTGGTGAGAGAAACTAACCTCTTAAATGTATCTTAAAACTTGAAATTACTATTGATCAGGGATGTATATGCGAATTGGTTGATACGAATTACGCAAACTTATTGATAAAAAAAATTAATTACGCAAAGTCGTTACTTAATCTAATAAAAGAATTTTGGAATAAGTTCCGCTGAGTTTCAACATTTGCCAGGGGTTGGATTAATTGTAATGTAATCAATAAAATTTAACTTTTTATTATTTATTTTTAAATAAAGCATTAAAAATGATTATTATGTTATAAAATATTACTTAATTAAAAATTAATTATATAATTTTTTCGAATTTTTTATATAATTCTATTTGCTTATATAATTAGGTGAGTTCTATATTACTTATATAATTATTTTAATATTTTTAACATTTTTTTCTTTTCAATTACATCATTCAATCCTTAGATTGAATGATAAGTCTTTCATGGGTATAATAAGTTCAACGATAATTTCACAAGTATAATACTTTGAACAATTATTTCGTACTTTTGTCCTTTATAGGGTGCTATACTCCATACCTTTCACAGATGATCCTTTTTGCCTTTATTTATTTATTTATATTTTTTGATAAAATATTAATATTTGGATTCCAATTAAATTAATATTCATTTGTGGTGAAATCATCAAGGTTCTATGCTTACCCATCCAACAATATGCTTTTAAGAGTTCCACGTTTAACGTAGCTAGGCACAATAATAGCCATGCCAATTTTGTTTCAACTTCACAAACAATTTGTGTGGCTTACGATCAATATTAACAAAACGTAGAATAATACAACATGTACATAGAAAAGAAGCAAAACACCAAATGTGGCTGAGAACATAGCTAGTTTACCATTTACTTTTCTGCATCTAATTTAGTAAATCAAATGACAGCTAGCATAACCTGTCAGTAGAACAGAAAAGAAGACGTAAAGTAATGAAATTAAGGTAAGAATATGAAAAATCCTCTCACCTTAATTTAACTACTCCACACTACGAGAGTAAAATTAGATGGGAGACTAGTTAACCCAACTGAAGACTAAAAAAGTTGAGCAATGACAAATTACTAGTCTCAAGTAAGTGACAACTATTTACATATGTTCGGAGGGTTTTGTTGCTGTCTTTTCTTTTTCTGGCGAGTCTGTGGTTATCTCTGGGATCGTAATTTCAACGTGGTCGACAGTGTTTTCAATATCCACAACAGGTTTTATGATACCTCGATGAAGACGGTGTGGCTTCTCTGGCGAGACATTGGGTTCTGCAACACTCTTGAAATAGGCTAACTGAGAAAGCTCGGAAACAGACTCGTGGATTTTCTCCACTGACTTGGTGATTTCTTCGAGTATTGAAGCTACTGTGATAACTGGGATTATGGCTAGGAGTTCAGCGTCTTCCAAAGAAACAGTTTCAAGGGCAAATTTGAGCTCTTCAACTGCAGTTTTTGCGTTTTCGATGTGGCTTTTGGCAGCTGATGGATGTGTCATTGTTTTGATTGATGAAGATATTACGTTTAACGCCTTGCTCGACTCTGAAATCATCTTTGTGCATGGTTCTTGAATTTTACACTTGAATTCCACAGATGTCTGCAGCCATCAAAATGAGTGTATATTAGCTTCAAGCTTATGAAGCTAAAATTGTTTTTTAGTTTTAGAGTATTCTCACTAGTGTATATTACTGTTAATTTGTTTCAAATTGTTTTCCTTATTATATATGAAGCTAAAATACTTTGATAATAGACATGAAAGTGACTACGACTAGAATATTCTTGTTTTTCACGTAGGGAGAGTGATGTCTTACATTGATTTCTGGGTTAAGGTAGTTGTTAAGGGTTTCAATCTTATAAGCACATCCCCGAGTAAGTGCACCAATCTTCAAGTACTGCTTCCAAGGATGTCGAAGACGAAAACGGCCATGTCCCGGTTCCCACCTTGCCAAATTTGCCTGTGTATTATATATAAGGTTAATATATTTGATCAATCTAACAAATAAAAATGTTGAATATCAGAAGAAAAGAAAAAATAAACTCACCAAGGACTCCTCACTTGCTTTGGAATTGAGAACACTTTTGTATCCTTCAAGAACTGACTTCTCACATTTTTCTTTATCCTCTGAGCAATGAAAATATTCGACTTCAAATCCTGAAAAATGATAAGAGCTTCAGATATTAACACATGAAACACAAAAAAAAGGAAGCATGTGACTTATATATAGTGGCCCGAGTATAGATATATACCCTCTAAGTAATTTGCCAACTTTTGTATGTTTGAAGCTACCAACTTGTGAAGGTCTTCACCTGCCCATACTGGACAAATGAAAATGGAGATAACCATGCAAGCTGTTGCTCCTATTAAAATGGTTGAAAGTCTCTGATGAGCAAGCTCGAAGAGTTCATCCACTCGATACCCAGAGACAGCAACTAAACAGAAGGTCAATATAAATATCACCACCCCATAGTCGTATCTTGCCTTGATCTTTGGAAAAAATCTGAAAAAAGTAGCTCCCGCAGCTGAAAAAACGCAAACCACTTAGAACATTGTTTAAGAAGCAAATGATATAGTCTCAAATCCATGGTGAAGCTAATTTTCTGCTTTAATATTGTGCTTATATAATATATATACCTAGAATGAAGACTAGGATGCCAAGGACAATAGGTTTTTCTCTTTCTCCAAAAGCAGTCGCTAAGTGTTGCCCTCCAACTCCTAAAGCACCAGCTAGCAATGTAGCACATCCTCTATTTAAACCTTTGCTGAGGGTTGCACCTGGTTAATTAGGAACCAAACATATCATATGTTAATGCATTAATCCTTAAACTCTTTCAGACTTAGACCATTAATTATATAATAATGAGAGATATACATGAGAGTGTGTTTGTGCATTATTCTATGATGTCTCCACTCACCTACGCTGAATTCAAATACAACCACCACTGTCAGAACAGCCCACATTCCAGCGACTCCGAAGCCATCATAGAGAGGCCTGGAGTAGTAAAACAAGGAAACCAAGGTAAGAGCAAATGCAACTTTTAATGAGTGATAAACTCGTCTGGGATCATCTTTTCCAATCTTTGTTATGCTCCTTGTGAAGTTGATAACCATGGACTTCATGTTCCTAGGCAAAGCTTTGATGCTGTTCCTCCAATCAACAAAAACCCCTCCCTTGTTTGCTTCCATTGTTGACTCAATATCCATGACTAGATATGGAGTGGAGAAGAACCTTGCCACAATGTGCTGATACAATAACTTCTAGAAGAAAGCTAGGAACAAACACCATATATGAAATGATGTAAGGTAAAGATTTTGAGAAGCTTGAGAAGAAAATGAGTTTGAAGAGTGATATTTATAGGAACAGAAAGTACAGGTGTGTCGTGCAGCAAAGATTTTTTTAAATGAGATACATGAGTTGCTGTCCTTTTGCGGGGAGAGAAAGAGTGGTTTTCTTTGAGAGAAAAGTTACTTTGTCACGGCACATATATATGTTATTATGATTAAATACAAAATGCCCATAACTCTAAAAGTATATACTTTAAGAAACTGATTTCCCTGACCAAAATAATTAATCTACCAAAACTTACATAGACAGGGAATGTTAGGATATATGGTTCCAGCTAGAGTAGTTTACTTCCGAAAGCAGATTAAAGAAAGATAATCTAGAAGTAGAGACGCATAAGAAAGATTAAATAGGGTAGTAATTGAGTAAAACAAGTAACTGCTATATATACTTTAGTCAGAGTCAGCCATTGAATCGCTGTATCCCACCTCCTCTTGTTTTTGCCCCTTTTCCTTTACCCTTTTTAAATCTCTTCATAAATTTCAATTCAAAATGTTTCATCATTATAATTATATATATATATATATATATATATATATATATATATATATATATATATATATATATATATATATATATATATATATATACACGTTTGGTTATATATATTTTTTCATATTTTATAGTTATAGTCATATGTTATTAAGATTGTGGTTCTAGATGTATAACATTAGTTTCACACATATAAGACATTTGACACCACTTTTATTCTTAAAATTTTAAGACAATGGTGTTATGTACTTTTAATCTTTTATGGTGTTTAACTTTGTTTTTCTATCTAATATAAGACTTTTTGACTCACACTTAGACTATTCTCAACAATAAATATATATATATATATATATATATATATAAGAAAAATATTTATTATCATCCCTTTTATTTACTTATTTAATATTAATTAATAATTTCATAATTAAATTGCTACTATCATGTTCAATAAAAAATTAATTTAAAATTTTAACTTCGGTTTTATTTAATACTCTTAATTATTCAAATTTAAAAAATTTATCGATCATCTTTGACCTATAGCAATTTTTAACAAAAATAAAAAGTATATTTTACTTAAATAAAAAAAATTATTAAACAAGATTCTGAAATAAAATAGAAGATAAATTTTTTATACATAATATAATTATTTAGATTGAAAAAATATATATAACCCAAAATTTATCACTACTAGAATTCTTATTTCATGAGATTTTTCTTGCAATCTTTTCATAAAATTTTGCAAGATTTTTTTTTTTGTTATTTTTTCTAAGAGTTTTAATTGGATGCTAATTCTTTTATAAATAATTATTTTCTACAAAATTATAAAATTTGTAAGTATTTTCTACAAATTTTTCTAACCATAAATATTTTACTAAAAAATTGGTAGCAATTTCTTACAAATTATTTTTCATAACAAAATTTGAAAGTATTTCTTATGAAAATAATTTCAAAACAAAACTAATACAAAATATATGTTTTTTTAGTAGTGTATAGTTTGATTTAATTATTGATGGTTTCAATAATTTAAAAGTACAAAGAAAAATTTATTAAATATATGTGATTTTTTTTATAGTTATAATTAAATTATATATTATATATTTATTTTTGTTGTACTAGTGATAACAATAAAATATATAAATTTTAAAATATTATTTTGACTCTCCAAAATTAATGGTCAAAATTCGTTACAAATATTCGTATCTGCAGGTATCCGCAGATAAAACCCGCAATGGGTAGGAAACAGATATTAAAAATGGATACCCGCTACCCGCGGTTACGGGTATCGTTGATACCGCATGTTAACGGGCGGGTACGGGTATCATAGTATCTGCACCCGTAGATACTCGTACCCGCTAAACTTTAATTCACAAAAATACTCATATATATATATATATATATATATATATA
>Ga0214545_1013012_pt1 | contig 10558 bp, 9 predicted proteins | sample CNSS4metaG_FD_160064 | JGI IMG/M metagenome (GOLD analysis project Ga0214545, IMG submission 160064) | Root nodule microbial communities from cowpea collected in UCLA plant growth center, Los Angeles, California, USA - CNSS4 | ecosystem: Host-associated > Plants > Roots > Nodule | place: USA...
ATATATAAAAATATATATATATATATATATATATATATATATATATATATATATATATATATATATATATATATATATATATATATATATATATATATACCTATTATGATCATAAATTTACAATAATACTTTGAAAATCATATTTTATTTCTTTTTACGCTTGAAAGACTAGCTTGGTTTCTTTTAATCCAACAAAAATTTTAAAATAAAAGAACTTTAGATATATTGTTTTTAAATAATATATTAAAAAAAATAAAATTGCAAAATAAATAAAATTAAAAAAAATTAACATTAATAAAATTAAAAATGACATAGAATAAAAACTAGAACAAAAAAATAAAAAGAAAAAAATACAAGATTTAGAAATCGTTATATATATATATATATATATATATATATATATATATAATTTTATTTTTAATTTTTGTTTGTTTGTTGTTAATATTAATTTTATTTTATTTTTTGTAATTTTTAATTTTTTTTGATACATTATTTATAAATTAAATTAAACTAAAAAACTAAAACAATATATATATATATGTAATTTATTTATTTTTGTTCGTTTTTTTGTTTTTCAATTTTATTTAAAGGTTAATATTTTTATTTTTTAATACATTATGTAAAAACAATATATATATATATATATACTTTTTTTTAAAGAAAATTACATTGATTTAAAAATTAAAAAAATTAAAAAGTAAATAAAACTTAAAAAAAATAAAAATATTAACCTTTAAATAAAATTGAAAAACAAAAAAACGAACAAAAATAAATAAATTATATATATATATACACTTTTTTTTAAAGAAAATTACATTGATTTAAAAATTCGATAATTTTTTTATCTAGATTTCGAAATTTAATAATTTTTTTAACCGAATTTTAAAATTCGATGACTTCTTAAATATGTTTTTTTTTTAAATGTTTTTAAACAGTGCAAATTGGTGAAATATCAAATAAAGTGGATAAAAATAAAAAAGTTATTTTAAGAGTATTTAAAAAGTTTAGAAGTATTGAAGAAATGCTTGAAGGTGGAGGGAGAAAGAAGCCCAACAAATGAAGAGAAAGATAACTCTCTTGAAAAAGAGAATAAACTACAAATTAGTTTGAATTGTTCAAAGCTTGAAAACTTTAAAAGGAAAAAGGGAACATATTGGGTCTATGTATACCAACGTCATATAAATGAAATATTTTATTTAAATAGTTTAAGTTTAACTTGTATTGTACACAATTTTCATTTGAGTTTTTACATCATAAATTATTCAATAATAAACGCAAATATGATTTTAGATTATTATTTCAAAAGTTAATAATTTATATTAAATTTATCAATAAACATATAATACAAACTTTCTAAATTATATTTGCAGTGATCTTTTTTTAGTTTATTAAAACCTCGTAATAAATGTTAATAACATTCTTAAGACACTTTTTCCTAATTAAATTATATTAAAAGTTATTAATAATTTTTAATTAATAGTAAAAAGTTTATTCAAAAACTTACACGTAGTATTTTATACGTGAAAGATGATAAACGAAAAACAATAGTGATTTGGTAGGATGAGAAAGGAGGCGAAAGAACAAAATTCAAGATAATTTTGTAAATAAAAAGAATCCACATAAATATGAGAAGAAAAAAGTATTAAAAAGTGATTGGAGATGTAACATAATATACTACGTTGGCAAAATAATTGATTAGTTGGGATAATTAATTATGTGTTTTATTCTTAAGCATAGTATCTCCATTTTTTATAAGTTTATTAATTATGTTGTCAAGAATAAAAAAATATATTTAAATATGAAAACGAAAATAATTGTGCTGCTAATATAATCAATTATAATTTTTATATATTAATTTTTCAAATAATAATATAAATATAATGAAAAGTAAATTTATATATTTAAAAAATATCATTTTTTTTATTTTCATACTTATTTATTTTATTCATTTTTCACGTATTTCCTTGTGTTGTTAAGAATTTTGGAATTTTGGAAATATTTATTATACATAAAAGTTAATCTAAAAACTAAAAAGAATATTATACTGATACTACATAAGGGTGTGAAGGGTAAAATAGTCATTAAATAAAACCCTAATTCAGCTCCCATTTATTCGGTGGTGAGTGCGGTCTCCTTGCATTCGCTGACGATCAGAGGAAGACACGAAGCCTCTTTCCAAACCCTTCTTTGGGTATTGCTCTCTCCATTTTCTACTTCACTTTCCTCTTCCTCTTTAAGATCTGCATTCTTTTATTTTCGATCTATTTCATATTTTATTACTAAGCTTAATAATTCTCTCTTTTTTGTTTATGTTTCTATAATTTTCGTTATGTTCGCTTAGATAGTAAGCTATAACCAATCATTTCGATTTGAAGTATCAGTGTCCCACACTGAACATAAAATTGTTCCGGATTTTGTTTCATTTGCTTCTGATCTTCTTTATAGATGTAGAATTTGTGTATCTGTATCTGTAGATTCTGTAGATCTTGGATGTGTAGGTTAAGTGAACGAATCATAGTAAGGCTGCTAGAAAGGACAGTCGTTTGTTTGATCTCTATTTTCTTTTAGAAAACTTTTTTTTTGGAAACAATTTTAAGATCTTGATAGATTTTGGATGGGATTTGCTGAGTACATGAAATTGTATTGGAGAATACCTTTTAAATCTAAGAACTGAGAAGGGAATCAACCACACCTGAGTTTTGTTTTGTTTTTCTTTCTAATTTCTGTCACTGCTGATGTGATTTTTGTTTAAATGTTGATAGGTAACCGTTTAAAGTGCAGAGATGGCGGATGGATTGCATTCACGGCATCCATCTGTAGTTCAGAAGTTATCTGGACAGTCTTACTTTATGTCCAGGCTTGCTCCTAATCATTCCAGAAACTATTCTACCAGTGGTAGTTACTTCAATGGAGGCGTGCAGTCTCTGGGCTTGGTTCCAGTCACAGCACATGCACCAGCTGAGAAAGGGGTGTCTGGGTTTTTGGTGGATTTCCTCATGGGAGGAGTGTCAGCTGCTGTGTCCAAGACGGCTGCAGCTCCGATCGAGCGAGTCAAGTTACTCATCCAAAACCAGGATGAAATGATCAAGAGTGGTCGGTTGTCTGAGCCATACAAGGGAATTGGCGATTGTTTCTCCCGAACCATGAAGGATGAAGGGGTGATTGCTCTTTGGAGAGGAAACACGGCTAATGTTATCAGATATTTCCCTACTCAGGTGACATCAGATATTTCATTTTTTAATTTTAAGCATGGGACATCTGATATATTGTTCACACCGTCTATGATGTACTTCTGTAGTGTCTCTATGTTTCTTTTGTTTCACATTTACAAAACTCGTACATATGTGCCACTATATTTTTCCTGGATCTATGCAGGATAGATTTTTTTTTTGCACTGCACACAGTGGCTCTGCATATTTGTTCTTCACATTGTCTTTCAGGAGTGTTGTTCATAGTGTCATTCTGTTTTCAGAGTAGTTTATGCTTTATGGGAAAGGATTTTAGAATATATTTAGTCATAGCTCTCTTTAATTTGCATCCCTCCTGTTACTTTTATTTGATTTTGATGTGATGAATGCAAATTTATATTTGGCATTTTTTTCTTATTGGTCTGCAGTATGTATTTGTTATTTCTGTATCGTTAATGCTATCTTTTGTTTTTGTTCAGGCTCTGAACTTTGCTTTTAAGGATTATTTCAAGAGGCTTTTCAACTTCAAAAAAGATAAAGATGGCTACTGGAAGTGGTTTGCTGGGAATCTAGCGTCTGGTGGGGCTGCTGGTGCTTCATCCCTCTTGTTTGTCTATTCACTGGATTATGCTCGAACTCGTCTAGCAAATGATGCAAAGGCTGCAAAGAAGGGTGGTGAGAGGCAGTTCAATGGCTTGGTTGATGTTTACAGGAAAACCATCAAGTCTGATGGTGTTGCTGGTCTTTACCGTGGTTTCAACATCTCGTGTGTTGGAATCATAGTGTACCGTGGTCTTTACTTTGGAATGTATGATTCTTTGAAACCAGTTGTCTTGGTTGGTGGACTGCAGGTAAATATAAAATTTGAATTTGAAATCTCGTATGTTTTATTATCTGGGTAAAAACTATTCATCTTCATATCAGTTTTGTTTAGATTTATGTTTTTCAGTTTTATTTTGTGATACAAGCAACTTAATTAAATGTTCTTGCTACATATATATGCTCGTAGTTTTCTGGTTCCTTGATATTTGTTGATATGCCTGACCAGATTTGGTTTAAACAGTTTCCTAATTATTCTTTTCTACATGTTCTTATGTTTACTTACAACCTTGGTTATTCTTCTGGTTAACAGGATAGCTTCTTTGCAAGTTTTCTTCTGGGATGGGGAATCACAATAGGTGCTGGCTTGGCCTCTTACCCCATTGATACCGTGCGTAGAAGAATGATGATGACATCTGGAGAAGCTGTAAAATACAAGAGTTCTTTGGAAGCATTCAAGATAATTATCGCAAAAGAGGGTACGAAGTCACTCTTTAAAGGTGCCGGTGCAAACATATTACGTGCTGTTGCTGGTGCCGGAGTGCTTGCTGGTTATGATAAGCTTCAGCTCATCGTGTTCGGAAAGAAATATGGCTCTGGTGGTGGAGGCTAAGATACAGATAATGACGACAATAACGGTCTGGAGCAGTGTTGTTGTTTCCCTTTTTGCATTTGAATAATTTCGATGAAAAACGGTTTTGAATTTTCCCCGAATGTAGGGGCTTTAAATTAGTCCTGCAAACTTGAATTTTAGTTGGATATTTTACCTGTTAAGCTTATAATCCGTGAATTTTTTTAGACCTTTTGGTTGATGCAGTTTGAAGTCTACTGCTTTATTTGTTCCATGTTTGTTTGGAAGGTTTTAAGAGTCTAATTGAAGTTGCATGTCTTTGCTACGTTCAAATTTATTTTCGTTTTTATCTTACAGCGGCTTTGGTTCTACAAATTTAACAAAATTTGTTGGCCCCCGTACTATACAAATCCTGCAGCATTTTCTCATTTGTTGAGATATTGGGAAATATTACGGTCAGTGAACCATTGTGTTGAGAAATTGAGAATTGAGTTCTGTGGGAATTATTCCTATCTTTTATCTGTTTAATTTTAGAAGACAATTTTATTTTACTTATCTATTTTGCTAAAACTTCAAAATTAAGTTGATTATATTTTCAATTATGTTTTTAGCTTCCCTTATTAATTCGTACACAGTTAATTCACTTTTAATAAATAAGAGAAGATTATCCATGAAGTCATATGAAGGACTTCAAACTATAATTGAATATAAGCTTCAGAATGAGTTATAATACTATCTACAAAATTTGGCTATCTAGTAGTGAGCGAGAGAGTTGAACACTTAAATAATCCATCAAATTAATATAGTAAATTATATTCGATATAAAATTAAGATAACCTGTAATATCCAAGCCTCAATTTTAGCACTATTCTTGGGAGTCAAAGTCTTGAAAATTTTTCATTTAATGTTACTTGGTGACACTTCACTCACTCTCATTGCTCAAAACCATCCACTAACGATTATCCCTCCAAGGTAATGTTTGCAAGATATCAACAACCAATTTTGGTATTAATTGATAAGCATATAACCCACCCTTAAAAGATTAACTTTGATGGTAGATTCCCCAATGTTTGAATGTTTAACAATTTAGAGTTATCACCAAAAAGGAAGTAGAATAAAGTGTTAAAGGGTAAAAGTTATTTAGATGTAAACTACAAGAAACAACATTATGATAAAGACTTGTCTTGTAAGCATCTTTAGAAACGTGTCAGTACAACGGCAACTGAAAAAAAAAATCTGACACTAAGGAGGAAATTAAATAGATTATCACCTGTTAGCTTGTTCCTTACATTTTTTTATTACAACTTTATTCATATAGATCATATATGAGCATTAAATAAATATTGAAATATTAAACTTCAAACCGATAAAGTTTTCTCATAATTTTTTTATCAATAAACATATTATTTTATTAATATGGATCTCATGAAATATGATTTCCTTAAAATGAAAAAAAATTATTTATTTAGGAAACTTTCTTTGTTTTAAAGAATTTGTTTATTGGATCCATATTAACATAATACTTTTTATTAATAAAAAAACCGTCATAAAAAAATTCTATTGAAAAGGATATTATACAGTTTACGGAAGTCTTGATTCAGCCACATGTGCCATTACACTCTGGATTCTGTCCAAGGCAAACTAATCATGTACTTATTTATGATGCAATCATGCACTCAAGTAGAAACAATTTTAGGATTGCCATTGGACTAAAAAGATATGACAAATTGAAAAATCACCATAACTTCACGTTGAACAATCACAAAGGAAGAATAAAAATAAATTTTTGTATTGATAAAAAAATACAATTAATGTTCATGGCCCTTCCAAATTATTTACATGCACTTGGCATCTGGGATAAGGTGGCAAAATCAAATTACAAAATTTGTATGAGCAGAAGAAACATTCAGTCCTGAACATGAGAAGAAAAAAGGTTGACCACCAAAGGCCGTGTGATTTCCCTTCTGTGGTGATATTAAATGTAAAACTTTGTCACTTGAACATATACTAGACTATGAAGTTGAGCAGGGTCAGTTGATCCTATTGACATAGAGAGTGTAGAAAGGTGTCTAGGCAGGGGGTAATGGGCGCCGGCAAGTTGGACACTCCATCTTTATATCCATCCATCTTTGCAAACAGCCAAAGTGGAAGAAATGATCACAAGGTGTCACCTGTAACACTCTCAATTAGAATAGTTTTATGTTGTAAAAGTTTGACTTGAATCGACAAAATTATGGTTATACACTCCTCATGTTTTTTGAGATTGCACACTTTTTGTCTTTTTAATGCTTACAGTAATCCCCTTTACATTGTTACAGGATTTAATGTGTTTTCTTGGATAACATGAAGTGTCAGTATAATGTATTTCAAAAACGTTTAGATTCTCTGCTGGATTTTTGTTGTGTTGTCCTCTGCCGAGCATTAAAAATACTCTGACGTTGTACTTTAGAAATCTTTTTGATATATTTTCAAATTTCAAAACCAGTGCTCATCAATGTATTTTGAAAGCACAGCAAAGGAACAACATATAAAATCCAGAAGAGAATCCAAATTCATTACAAAAGGGTTACTATAAGGGTTAAGAAGATAAGGGTATGGCATGCAATATTAGGAAACCAGAGCAAGTGTCAGAGAAATTTGTTCTTTATATTTATAATCACTTACCATGCAATCATTAGATCGCTGGGAAAGATCAATGGCTGTCATGCAAATCACACAGTCTGTAGCCTGTCTTGTTTCCTGATCAAACCTCCTATAATAGCTGTATTTCTCAGGGAGAATCTGCAAGTCATGAAGATAAAACATTCATGCAAATTCAGAATGAAAAAAAGAAAACAAAATGATGGATGATGATTTAAATTCACTAAGGAAAGCCTAGAGCCAGGTTCCTATATGATGAGGATAATACAATGTTCTTACTGGTTGCAACATAGTTACATAATCATGGTTAGGGTCAAGGATGTGTATGAAATGCTTCAAATTATTAACCAAACCTTGGTTACAGCAAAAGTATACAATAACAGGAATTTTCCCATTAAATGGGGCTTGGTGCATAAGCAAAATGATGCTCTGCTATGCTCGGTTTAAGCTCAGCCTTCTAGAAGAGGCAACTATATTTAAGAATTGTGAATGTTAATGGTTAATTGGTTATAAAAGTATTGAAAAGAGGTAGTTGAGCCTAACCTGACGAGGAATGAACCAACGTGACCCAAGATAGTGCTGAAGTAGGAGAATTGCAGCTTGAAGTCCAATAAATACAGCCAAACAAACACACCAGCTCTTGTCTGGTTCTATGCGCATGAAGTTGTTAGGGCAACCAAAAATATATAATGGGATTGCCAGCCTAGTGACAGTTATCCCTAAGATATAATGAGGATGCAATGGTTTACGCGAATCGCGAATAACATTGGTGATTATCTGAGGTATCCAGAAAGAGTACATAAGAAGAAGAATAGGTCTCAAATAATTATGGAACTCATACATGAGTAGAATGCCTCCCAACAAGATCCCATCTGCAGAAGAAATTAAACTGTTAAATTTGAGCCCCTCTTTTTCATGACAAATATCTCCATTAGTTGAAACAACAAGAAACAAATAGATATAGTTCTTAGGTATGTTGCCCGGATACGGACACGGGTACAGATACAACACGGACACGGATGCGGAGATACGGCTAAATTGAAAAAACATAAGACACGGGACACGTCGTGTATATACATGTTAAGTTTGAAATTGTAACTAACACATTGTCAACTAACACAAAAATGAATTCAATCTATCTATCTAATATCCAATATGCGAAAAGTAGTGATAGAATAAGATTTGTTCCTTATTTTAATCATCAAAATCATGTCAAAGATAAAAAAAAATTTTTCAGATTAGACATAGTGTGTCCTACAAGTATCGTACGAGTGTCGGTGTCCGATACGTGTCGGACACGAGACACGCCATTTATGAGGCGTGTCAGAGCATCTAGGAACTCTTGTACAGTGGAATATACAACAACAAGAACAAAGTAGGTGAGATCGGTTACATAGATTGCATGGCATCTTTGAATCGGTAAAAAACCAAAAGTTCAGAAATATTAATAGAAAAAATATGTTGGAGAATATTAATTCTAGATGAGTACTTACAGAAACGACTGTATAAAACTGAAAGTTCTCGCCTCATTGTTTCCCAACCTTCACCATTACTGAAAGGCCTACCTGCCTTCCAGATTGCAAGGAGATATCTCATCTCAAATATTGAGAAGACTACAAACTTGAAAAATGCAGCAGTTGCAAAAGCATTGAATAAGGATTCTGCAGTGCAGGAGGCAGCAACAACCATTCAACAAACAATCTTATTATTACAAAAGAATAATAATAAATCACTGATGAACAATGACAATTAATTGTACTATGACATTACATATTACAACAATCAATGCAACATATCACAACATATTCAATTTGCATCAATAATCTTCTTCCCATACCATGAACAATCCCTGTCCCTCCCCCCCACCAAAAAAAAAAGAAGCTGAACTTTTAAAATGAAACATACAATAATTATTTTTAGATGCTGTATACTGTAATGTGTAAACTAAAACTAAGTGTCGTATCAGGGACAGAAGAACGAGTAATAAGATCTGGTCAGTATTGGAGTATAGTGTTACTACTGTTGTTTGTAAATATAACTTCTATTTTTTTATGTAAGACTATTGACAGCTATACTCTGTAACTAACTCCTTGTAAGTTACAGGTTGTTAGTCTCTTTAGATCAGCTACATATAGCTGACTTCACTCTATTGTGTTTTGGCTTCCAGTTTTTCAATAATACAATACAGTTTCTCTTTATTCTATTAGTTACAGGGTGCAAATATGGTATTACAAAGTGGAGGCATTGGATTGTACAAACTGGAATCTTCTTTGGAATTGACCAATTTTCAGGTATGAATGTTTGGGATTCTTACACTGATGACTATCCACAAGGTAAATTATTTTTAAACCTGCTGGTTAAGTGAACAAAATTAAGGGCACAGAAAAGATACTAGAGAGCCCTTTTTCCATTTAGAAAGGATCTTCAATAGATTTTTCACCCCAAAACTGGTACCTCAGTCTATGAACAAAATGGATTTATGTTAGGAAGGGGAGAGAGAAAATAGTCGGTAGAGCAACCTCAAGTTGTGAAATTCATAACTTACCAACTAGTATTCCTGCAGTGAGATGTAAAAGGCAAAGATAGGCATCCATAATTGCTTGCTGGCCAATCATTAGTATTGAAACCTTAGCAGCACCCTGTAAAGGTATATCTGAATCATATTCATCTTCTACAATCACATGCACATAATTGCAGATTTAAGAAATCTATGGCATGTAAACTTTCAAATATTGCTTGGTACATTCATCTCAACTATTGAAAATTTTTGTATTGATTCCATTAAATATTGAACTATGGCAGGTGAAATTTCAGAAAAAATCCAAAGAAAATTCTTACAGATTGAGTGCTGCTATGCTCCATTTGACGAATTAATAGAAGGACTTGCAAGAAAGAAACCTGATATAGGTATATTAAGGAGCTCACGCCATAATGGACTGTGACAGAGACATAAATCTATAAGAATATTCATGATTGAAGGATACAAAAGTAACCATCAAGGTATAGTTCACTGCTTTGTTATAGTAGACCTCAATTTTGACAGACGTTGCATTTAGCAGTAATGGTGAGAAGCAGTCCCCATCATCATCCGCAGAGGGGCTCTCCATTAGCCCTTCTAGATGAAAATTATCATGTTCACCTTCTGTAGGAAATAAAGTAAAAATTTAGTAAATCAAACGAACAACAATATAAAAAAATTAATCCACAAGAAGAATGCACTCAATGGATAGAAAGTGGTTAAAACTAAGTAATGTATATATAATTTTACATTCATATTCATATACGTAGCAATTGGTAATATTAAATCTGATAAAATGTTTCATAATAGCATTACACTCAT
>Ga0214545_1013023_pt1 | contig 10553 bp, 8 predicted proteins | sample CNSS4metaG_FD_160064 | JGI IMG/M metagenome (GOLD analysis project Ga0214545, IMG submission 160064) | Root nodule microbial communities from cowpea collected in UCLA plant growth center, Los Angeles, California, USA - CNSS4 | ecosystem: Host-associated > Plants > Roots > Nodule | place: USA...
AAGAATGCAATTTCGACATAGGAGATTGGGTGTTTTTGAAATTGAGACCTCACAGACAAAAATCTGTCCTATCCAGAATTAATGCCAAATTGTCTGCAAGGTATTATGGGCCTTTTGAAATCATTGGTCGCGTGGGAACTGTAGCTTACCGCTTGAAGTTACCGGAGACAGCTAGAATTCACCCTGTGTTTCATGTGTCTTTGCTAAAAAAGGCGATAGGAAACTACCAAGTGCAGTCTGAATTACCTACAGGCTTGGGAGGGGATTGTGTTGACACATGGGTTCCAATCACAGTGTTGGCTTCGCGAGTAGTGGTTAAAAAGGGTGAACAAGTAAAACAGTGGTTGATACAGTGGGCTGCAAAACCAATTGAAGAAGCCACTTGGGAAGATGTTGTGGTCATACGTAGCCAATTTCCTCATTTGAATCTTGAGGACAAGATTACTATTAATGGAGGGGGCAATGATGGGGATTGAGTAGTAAGCATTGGGCCGTAAGAAAGGATTGTCCAAGAAGCAACCACAAAGCCCAAAGAGTGGATTGTTTACAAAAGAAAAGGAAAAAAATGAGTTGGCAAAAAGAATTAGTTATAGAGAGAGAATAGAATCCCTTTTATTAAGGAGGTACGAGAGTAGAGGGAGGGGAGGAACGTGTTATGGTTGGACCGAGTAGTTGTTACGCTACTCTGTAAGGAGCAGTGCTCTGGGGTATTAGAAAGACGTATCCTTTCTAGTACATCTTCTTCTTTTTTGCCGATTTCAGCGATAAATAATACTATTACCGTATCCATTCCACCTTTACCTAGTTTTTTTCTATCTTTATATTATTTGTTTGCGGCGGTCTGCATCAGTGACCTAGCGCTTATGTGTTGTCCTTGGTATTAGAGCTTTTCAAAATATATGTTTGAATTCTTACTGACACCTCGCTGTTATACTCCTTTTGTTGAGTAAAAAGATATGTTTAATCTATGTAACTATGTTGATTGTATTGGCTACATAGTAACGAGCATTAGTTGCTCAGGAAGTAGGTTGTGCGTGTGTCAAGATCTTTGAAGTTTTTAAGTTTGTTCTTTTAAAACATGTGGATAACCTTCTTGAGCGTCCACTATGCTATTGAAGTTGTATGTAGAGATCATAACTGTTTAACACATCAACCTTCTAATGCTTTTGTATAAGTCATCTAATGTTTCTTTATATAACATCCAAATTAGGATAATTTGATGATAACTCATGAGACTTCTATTTCCTCTGTTTATTTGACATCTAGTATTTGGTTGTTTGTTGGTTCTCTAAGACATCCAATGAAAGTCAAACAACATCTATTTGGACTAGAAGCAATCTTAGGTTGATTCACACTTAATAAACTTATTAGATATACCAAATCTTGGTATTACTTGTTATAGTCAAAGAGGGGTTACACTTATTAACTAATGTGTGGAGTTGCGTCTAATCATATTTGTCTTAACACTGCTCATCTCCAATAAAAACCACCAACTAATGTTTTCTCTACTTTGAACTCAAGATCATCTCATGAATTTTTCTCTGTTGAGCACCTATTCTCACTTGTTTCTTTTGCTTAAAACCTATGAGATATTATTAATTATGAATGTCATGAACTCTTGGTTATTTTTTTAATTGTTTTTAATATTAGTCCAATGATATTAAGTGTTCTGTATAGCTGACCTCATTGAGTAAAATAAAACCTATTATGTACATACCATAACTTAATTAATCTCTATATAAAAATTTAGAATAGCAGTCATCCTATGCACTATACAACTAATGGTACTCTTAGGCCAAGCCATAAAGCATTTGTTATTTGAGACTAATTACTATGCATAACTATATGCTCTCTCTTCATCTTCTAATTAATCTTCATTCATGTAAAAAAAAATTATATATACTCAACATTATACATTTTTTGGTTTTCAATGATAGATGTATACCGTTATTGGGGAGCAGTTTTCGGCTAATCTTGTCTTAGTTATGTTTTGTTTTTAGTTGAGTACTTTTGACTTCTGAGTCCTCTTGATTCCTAACCTTAATTGCTTATCTTCTTTCCTCTAGGAGGATTCTTTATGTATTAGTTTTGTTTTAAAGAAAGATACGTAGGAAGGTTTGTTTGCATGGCTTGTTGTATTTAGTTTAATAGAAATCTTGAACTAACTTGGTTCATCGGCAATAGGTTACCATTGCAAATCTGATTTTCAATTTGTTCCGTCGATATAAGACTATTTCAAATCTTGGATTTGTGTGTGATATTAGAACCTGTCACCATCACTAAATATTTATTTTCACGGTCTTCGTTAGAGGACATGACATGCATGTGGATAACATTTTCTTTTCAGGAGAGTGATAGAGTTGTAACCAAGAAAGAGGCAGTAGACTTTGCCCGGGAGTGTGGTTGCCTATTTATCGAATGCAGCGCTAAAACTCGAGTTAACGTACAACAATGCTTTGAAGAACTTGTTCTAAAGGTATGATGAGTAACACACACACACACACACACACACACACATATATATATATATATATATATATATATATATATATATATATAGAGAGAGAGAGAGAGAGAGAGAGATAACTCTGGTCCATAACATGGGAAACTTGGAAACGGATAAGCATTCTATGAACCGTGATAATCAACTGTTAATATCATAGAAAATGGCTAACTTTTTTATTGTTATGTATGTGCACCAGATTCTGGATACGCCTAGCCTCATAGCAGAGGGCGCTAAGAGTAAAAAGAACATATTTAAGGACAAGCCAGCCAACGATGCCACAACTAGTTGTTGCTGATATTAAGAGGCTAGCTATTTTCACTCCAAACAAACTGCATAGATAGATCTCCACGAGCACTGAATCAGTTTCCAGAATCAAAGTTCTAACACTAGTTTATTGATTATTTATACTAGCTGCTGAAAAAGCCTCCAAAAATGAATGTTCCTGATTTGACTTGAATGTTATATGTAGCATGATCATGATGGTTGCTTACCTGCTTTTTTTTTTTGGATTTTATAGTTTATCGTTGAGTCACATTTAATTTCATTTATAGACGTGCAAGAATAGTTGATATCATCTTACGGAAACCAGTTCAAATTGTATGGTAGAATGAAAACAATTGTATAAGACTACAATTTTTGTTAATAAACCAGACGGGTATGTTCTCTACGGAGAAGTCATTGGGAGGAAGACTAGCTTTAACATATGCACAAATTTAAATTTATTCACTGTTGTAACTAATTCAAGTAAAGGTTGTATGTTGTAGTTGGCTCTATAAATAGAGTCATACTTGTAAAACCATTTGTACAGTAATAAAACTGAGGTATACTTAGAAATATCTCTCTATTCTTCATTTGCCTTCTTCTAACAAGTGGTATTTAGAGCAAAGAAGACTGGGACCTTATACGCTAGTGATGGCTTTAAACGTAGGAAAAAAATTTCTGTCTACCTTGCCAATTCTGGATGGCAGAAATTATGACCATGACCACTGAGTGATAAGAATGAACTTTGAGACACGTCTTCTCCATCAGTGTGTGGATCTTATCAACTTTGAGAAAATTTCAAAGTCAAGACAGCTAAGGGGACTTGGGATGTTATGCAAAGAGCATATGGAGGTGCTGAGAAGACCAAGAAAGTAAAGTTGCAGTCCCTCAAAAGACATGAATTGTTATTCATGCTTGGTCGAGAAGCTTCAGTTGCTAGTGAATTCCATAAGAGCATGTGGAGAAGTGGTGACAAAACGGAATATGGTGAAGAAAATCTTGTGGACATTATCCTCCAAGTTCGACTACATTGTAGTCGCAATAGAAGAGTCTAAGAACATTGAAAAGATGAAGGTAGAAGAGCTCCATTGCTGGAGGCCCATGAGTTGAAATTATTGTCGTAAAGTGTCAACAAAGTTGTTGAAAAACAATCACACAACTGGGCACAAATAATGACAGAGCAAAGTAAGGCTTGCTAATGATAGCACCATAACAGTTGCAGGTGTTGGTGACATTGTGATCGAAAGAGATGGAGACAAGATAACAATCATTGAGAATGTATTATATGTTTCTAGTTGAGAAAGGCTTCTCGGTCACCATGAAGGATAATCTTCTGAAGATTTATGACTTGAGAAAAAGATTGGTGTTAAAGTCATTTTTGTCAAAGAATAGAACATTTCAAACCAAACTGCACAAGGTGGAAAGTTAATGCTTCAGAGACAAATCAAATTGGATTTGGCAAATGAGGGTTGACCATTCAAATTTCTAGAGTTTGAAGCAATTAACGGACAAGAAAATGGTGATTGTATTACCTAATATCTCTATACCTGAAAAAATGTGTGAAGAATGTTTGTTTGGAAAACAACCAGGAAATGTTTTCAAGTCTCACATTCATATGAGAGCTACTAAATTGTTGCATGTAGTATATTTTGATGTATGTGGTCCTTTTGAAGTATCTTCTTTAGGACAAAATAAGTACTTTGTTTCTTTTATAGATGAGTATAGTCGCATGATGTGGTTATATATGATAAAGGCTAAGAGTGATGTCTTAACAATCTTCAAGAGATTCAAGGTTGCTATTGAGAAACATAGTGAGAAGGCTATTAAAAATCTCATGATATATGGAGGGGGAGAATACACTTCTAAAGCCTTCAAGAATTTTTGTGCAAAGAATGGTATAGAACATGAAGTCATGACTCCCTGTACTTCTCAACACAATGGCTTGGCAAAGAGAAGGAACAAAACTATTCTCAATATGCTTTAAAACATGTTAAACTAGAAGAAACTACCACACTCATTCTTGGGAGAAGCAATATCCACTATTGTTTATGCATTGAACAAGTGCCCTACAAAGAAGTTGAAGGATAAAGCACCAAAAGAAATCTAGGTGAACCATCTTAGAATATTTGGTTCACGTTGATCTCTTGGCAAGCGTACCAAAAGTCAATTGTAGTATAATGATTTTTAAGTAAGAGTGTCGAACTCACGAGGAACGGATTCAGTTGGAATAGATAATTATCTCCATCGGCATATGTACAAAGATTTTAATTTGATACATCATTGATTGTTAAATAACTTGCATAAAGTGATACAATAAAAATAGAAAATTTAGAAAAGTTCAGTAAAAGAAAATGGGATTGAATTTCATCTATCTCCCTTGTTTGTAATCTGGATGAATATAATATATAACATGAAAATACCATATTGATTCAACACCAAAAAATCATTTATACCGATTCCTCACGTATAAAATTCATAAGATTAGTTCCCTGAATATTGATCCTCACATATTCAGCAAACTATCCAGCATTATGGTCGAGTGTTATAAGCAATTGATATATTGAGATCTATTCCTAACATCACAGTATATCAAGTATCGTTGTTCAAATTAGATTTTACTTTCCAGTCAGATCCAAAAATCAAAACCAGGACATCTATTGCTCAGATAGAATCAAGAATTAAGAACATAACAATAATACCAATATTGAGTAGAAACAGAAACGCTATATATAAATATCACCAGATTACATCCAAGTTCGAGTCGATTACATTCAATCCTAAGATAGGAGTTTAACCACTCATGGTAGCCATCAAAATCCTAAGAGCTATCCTGCACTCATGGGAGGCAATCCAGTGTTTTGATTATGTTCTTGCACTTCAATTTCATCTTGTGTGATTAAATGTGTTTGTGTATGTAATTATGTGTTTGTGTTTATAATTCTATGTTTATGTGTAAAAAGGTGAGTTTTTAGTATCTAATCGTCTCAATAAGGCAAACCATGCACTTTTGGTGTTTTCAAACAAAACTGGTGTTTTAAGCATGAGAATGAGTTTTGGTGCCAGAATTGAGTTCATTGAATGCTAAAACTTGCCTTGTTTTGGCCAAATTGTGAAATTTGAGTTTGATAGCTTGATCTTTAGTTTGATATTGTGAAACCTTTTGAAATGGTAGAGAATTGATTGAAGAATGGTTTGATATGTGTTTCTGGTTTAATTGCACTGAATTGATCATGGTTTTAGTGAGTACAAGTTGATCTCAATTGAGAAAAGTGGCAAAAATTTGTGCTCTGTAAAACTGCCAAATTTTCGCCCAAAATTCAACTTTCTCGCCTGGGCGAGATATGCAGAAAACCAAACCAAAATTTTTCTTTGATAATCTCGCTTAAGCGAGACATGGCTCGCCTGGGTGAGAATGCCCTGGACCAAAATTCAACTTTCTCACCTGCGCGAGATTTTTTTTTAATATTTCTCTCACGCTCATCTCGCTTAAGCGAGATTCTATCGCTTGAGCGAGAAATCCCGCTTAAGTGAGGACAGGGGCTGAACTCGCTCAGTTTTCTTTCCCCCAAACCCTCGCTCACATTCTCTCTTTCTCACTCTGGGCGCACCTTCACTCATTCATTTCTCTGCATTTTAACTCACAATTCTCTTCCTCCCTTTGCTAATTCCACTCCAAAGGTAAGTTCTACTTCTCATTCTCTTCAATTTCACCAAGCATAGTCACGGTTTTGTACACTCCAAACCCTAGGATAGTGCCCATGTTCTGTTTGTTGCGTTTTGTGTTTATATTATGAGTTTTAATATGAATTGATGCTATAATAGAGTAATGTGGGTTGTTTATGCACAGATTGGTTCAAAATTTCATATTTTAAGAGTGCATCCAAGCTGTTTGACAAAATGTTTGACTTAATTTTGTTCTTGGTTGGTCCTTTAAGTTTGTGAAAGCTGACTTGACATGCTTTTGGTGGGTTAATTTTCATCCTTGCAAGTTAATGGCTAGAACAAAGACAACATCTAGACTTCCCTATACTGAACCCAACAAAGGAAGAGGAGAAGACATGCAAGTAGCCCTTCTCCTGAAAGGCCAAATAGTAATTTGTTTAGAGACCCCAAAAGAGAAGAAAGATATGAAAAGATAAAGCAATGGGACTTTATCAAAGAAAGAAAGGTGGTACTACTCCTGGACGAATATGACCCATTATTGAATGGCCTTATCAGGAGGAATTGGATGAAGTTGGCTGACCCGCTTCCCAAATTTGATCCAAAGATTGTCAGAGTTTTATGCAAATAGGTCTAAAGTTAGGGGGAGGTGGGTCATTTATGATCGAGCAGCCATTAGTGAATTTCTTGGTAATCCACTACCTCTAGAACCAGGGCAACGCTGTGATTTCACAAGAAAAAGGAGGAGTCATGAACCTTATGATGAAAATGAAGTGACACTCCTTATATGCGCTGCCAACCGATCTTATCAAGTCAGGCCCATTGGAAATCCTCTCAAAATTCTAAGAGGGGATATGAAAACCTTAGCCCAAGTCTGGACCACATTCTTACTTGCAAACATAGTGCCCATTGGCCACATGTTAGACTTGAATGTGCCTAGATGTCACCTCCTTTATTGCATAATGAGGGAAGATCTCAGTGTTGACGTGGCTACCATTATATCTGAAGAAATCCGCAAATTTGTGAGATATGAAGTCAACACAAGGAATGAAAAGGCAAAAGGTGCTTTGGGTTTTCCGGCTTTAATCATAGCTCTTTGCCAAGATCAAGGGGTGGAGGTGGAGTTAACTGAAAAGATACGACCTTCAATTACCAAGAGATTCATTGAACATTTTTGTACCCACCCAGAGGACTTGGAGCAGCCAGAAGAGCCCCAGCTGGACCAACAAGTTGAAGACCAACCAGTAATGGAAGAACAACAAACAAGGCCCACACAACAACCTCAGCTCAACATGAACAATGAATTGCTTGAGCATATGAGATATCTGAGGTTGCAGATGGAGCACACCCACCAGCAAAATGCTTCCATTCATAAAGGACAACTCCACCTTCAGAAGTACCTCTATTAGAATGTCTGCGCACCATACATAGGCATGACTCCACCATACTTCTTAACTTATCTACAGTGGCCTGGGGAGAGTCCTATTTTCCTAGGGGGAAGTGGACCTGCTGCAGGTGAGGGACCATCAGGAGCTGCGGACAAAGATGACTTTGTTGCTGATACATATGGAGTAGACATTGAGGAAGAGATTGATTTTGGAGGAGATTGATTCACAGCACCATTCCACCCTTCAAAACTCTATAAATACGGTTTCATTGTTCTTTTTCTTTTAGTATTTTGTAGTATTTATGTAATTAGTACTATTTTGATTTAGTTGTTTTGGCTAGAATGCTATATTATCTAGTTAATTAACTGTTTAACTTTACTTTTTGGCTTAGTATTTTGTGCATAATATTTAGAGACAACAAAAAAAATTTGGGAATCATTTTGAAAATCTTTCTTGAGGGAATTGGTTAAAGAGAAATCTGATTTCAGTAAGTATCCTTAGTCTAGAACAATTGAGTGAACTGAACACAAAGGTGAAAAAGGAAAATTTTGGTTGAATTCATAATTAAACAGGATTAGGATATTAGTGTTGGATAGTTAGTCAAGATAATCATTTGTAACAACAAGTGAGATACCAAGGAAATAAACCAGAAAACCCAGTGAGTGTGTGAATCCTTAAACAGCTTGAGTGTTTCTACTGTTTGTTGACAAGTTGATATTGCTTGAATTTTCATTTGATAACATCACATTTGAAGCATGGAAATGATTAAGGCAATTTTGTTGAATTTATAACTCAGTGCCAAATAGCCAACTTATAAATAATTATCCTTTGTTGATAGCCCATTTGAGCCTAATTGTTTGAATTATGCACCTTAACCTTAACTTGAATTATTATCCTTTCCTTTTGCACACTTAGGGATATAGAGCATAGGTGCATTTTATTCAACTGTAAGGGTAATTGGTTGGTAGAATTGCACTCAAGGAAGAAAAAGGGCTGAGTATCATAATCCACTCTTTAGTATTGTGTAGGAATGTATATATTTACTCAAGAAAAAAGGGAAAGAAAAGAAAAGAACAAAAAGAGATAAGGGTGAATTATGAATGAAAAAGAAACTTGGTGTATTGAGGTCTGAATTGTGAGGAATGGAGAGTAGAATTGAAATTGGGTTTGAATTGTAGTTATGCTCTCTTTTCTAAGTTATGCTTTTGTGATCTTGAAAAACCATTATTCTTGAAAGCCTAGCCTCATTACAACCTTGAAAAGACCTTAAGATCCATGTTGATTGTGTGTTTGTGGTTGGATTGAAAATGACTAGCAATTTTGATTTGTTGAAATTTAGTGGAAAATGAGAGAGACACATGCCTGTGAGATTTAAGAGAGAATATCCTTGGTTAGAATCACTTGTTCTTACAATTAGTTTTCCTGAAAAATTGGCTCCACTCTTATCCTACTGTTGTTTAATAATTGGATTCACCATTTGCTTTTGATTTTGAATCTGTGGTTTGGAATGCAAAAGTTGTTTGGTAAGGAACTGTGAAAATGATTTCACAATAACCAATTTCAGAGTTTTAGTTTTGAATGGTTGTTGATCTTGTTACTTTGCTTGAGGACAAAATAGATGCTAGGTTGGAGGGAGTTGATAAGTGCCAAAATTCAGTAAAGATAACTTGCATAAAGTGATACAGTAAAAATAGAAAATTTAGAAAAGTTCAGTAAAAGAAAATGGGATTGAATTTCATCTATCTCCCTTGTTTATAATCTGGATGAATAAAATACATAACATGAAAATACCATATTGATTCAACACCAAAAAATCATTTATACCGATTCCTCACATATAAAATTCATAAGATTAGTTCCCTGAATATTGATCCTCACATATTCAGCAAACTATCCAGCATTATGGTCGAGTGTTATAAGCAATTGATATATTGAGATCTATTCCTAACATCACAGTATATCAAGTATCGTTGTTCAAATCAGATTTTACTTTCCAGTCAGATCCAAAAATCAAAGCCAGGACATCTATTGCTCAGATAGAATCAAGAATTAAGAACAGAACAATAATACCAATATTGAGTAGAAATAGAAACGCTATATGTAAGACCCGAGAAATTTAAATAATTAATTAAATAATTATTTAATAAATGCGGGTAATAGGAGTCTTTAAGGCATTTAATGCGGAGTACTATGACGTGGAAAAGTACTAGCTTAAGTGGTTGAGAGTACTTAATTATGTGAGAGGACATGGGTTCAAGACCTGTGTATGCCAATTGTATGTTATTTTAACTTTTGTATTATTTTAATGTATATTTGAATGTGAAACGTGATAATGTAATCCTAAAATTATAGGAATTATCATGAAACATGAATTGGTTGAATTGGTTATGTATTGACTTGGTAATTGAGGGGTTGTGGGTTCAAACCTTGTTAAGAATGAATTTAACTTTCTTTTTGGCAAATTTTCTTTTGGCATGAATATGAAAGGCCAGAGAAAACCTTAGCTGCAAGAAGGACAACCTAGTGGGTTGGGAAGGCAGCCAATAATAGCCTTTCAATGATCATTAACACCTAATTGAAAGCATTTTCGTTTTCCCTAACATTAACAAGCATTAAGGCTTAGTTAATGGTCTAATTAGTGTAGTTTTGGAGAAGAAAGAGAGGAAAACGTGAAAGGGTAGTAGGAAAAACGAATTTGACAGTGGAAAAGAGAGTCTGAAGGTGAGTTTTCATGTGGA
>Ga0214545_1013028_pt1 | contig 10549 bp, 3 predicted proteins | sample CNSS4metaG_FD_160064 | JGI IMG/M metagenome (GOLD analysis project Ga0214545, IMG submission 160064) | Root nodule microbial communities from cowpea collected in UCLA plant growth center, Los Angeles, California, USA - CNSS4 | ecosystem: Host-associated > Plants > Roots > Nodule | place: USA...
AATACACACATATTTATATTTTTATATATATATATATATATATATATATATATATATATATATATATATATATATATATATATATGTATGTATATTTAAATTTATATTTATTTAATAATTTTTCATGTGGGTTCCATCCTCTGAAATGGTCAAAGTAACGTGAAGAAGACACATGGCTTTTCATAACATACTTGTCCTTACACAGTCTAACGCTAACGCGGTGTATTTATTTTACTGTTATAAAAGCTGACAGTGTTTTGTTACTTTTTATTATTAATTATTAAATTGAGAATTGTATTAAAGTCATAATTTTGTTAAAATAGATAAACAAAATGACATAAAAAGTAAGAGGGTAATGAATACAAGTTAAAAAGAGAACAAACTATAAATTAGTTTGATAATTACTCTCATTCATTTTAAATATAAGAAAAAAAAAATGTAATTTACACTTACTTGTGTAAAACTAATCTACAATTCCTAGATTATATTCAGGACAAGTATTTAAAAAAAATGGTATTGATAGTTATTTTTCATAGCTTAATAATGTAAAATTTTTGAATTTAATAGGAATACGTTAATATGTGTTTCGGGTATAGGGACCAAGAGCCTACTAAAGAACCTCTTTAAGCTTATTCCACTTTTCACGACAACTGTAACTTCTCCAAGAAAATCCACTCCTTAGCTCGATCGGCTGGGATGACGATCGGGGTACGTGTCTAAGGGGCTCCGATGCTTAAGTCAGTAAAGGACGGATCGGTATATCAGTGTAACTGCTGTAATAAATGCGAAATTAAGATTCTCACCAACCTACCTTTGGGTCCTACGGTGTGGGCCTATGATTAGGGTTCCTTAATTACGGCCCAATAATCCTTTAATCAAGATTACTGACTTGTTTAACGTTAATTAACCCGGCTGACTGGTTGTTTGACCGTGCGACCGATGGCCGCTTGACTGGATTAGTTATACCCTGTTTTTAACAAGTGAACGATTCGTGTATGGCTGATCGACCGATGGACGTATGTAAAGGACTACGCGAATCTAAAGAGATTGATCGACCGATCGACCCGATGGTTGATCGACTGATTGTCCTTTATTAGGTTAAGGTGTTGTTCGTGTGGGGCTGATCGACCGATGTCACATTGGGGACCAGAATGTCACTCGTTTGTGCGTTACCGATTGACCGATAGGCCTGAACGTGGTTTGCGAAACCGATAAACCGATTGCTTCTGACGATATAGTGACTTATTTGTATAACTGTTTCACCGATGGTCTTACAACTTGTTCACCAGGTCGTTCGACCGATGGTCTCCTAACGTTGCTAGATGGTTTGTTTGTAGAACCGATTGACCGATGGTCATACGCAATTTATTGACCAGGCCGTTCGACCGATGGTGTTTTATATATGAGTTTTTCCAATCTTGTCCGATGGCCTGAGGATTGACTTTGGCCGATTAACCGATGGGACATACAGTACAATATATTATGGAAAAAGTTAATAAATCTATCTTATAATAAATGTACATAATTTGATGAGATGTGAAACTATTTTACTTTACGATATTATTTACTTTGCATGTAATTATTTTCTTCTATCTCAAATATAAAAACAAAATCAAGTCTCTAATTAAAGATGATTTGTTAGTATCGTTTAATTATTCAAATATAATTTATCTTTATTTCGAAACTAATTTATTTCTTTTGTTTTCATTATAGAAGAGGTACACATTTATTTATTTTGTTTGTGTCAAAAGATACACAATCTTTGACTTTGGTGTGTTTACATTTGACAAGAATAATGTCCATAAGTCAAAAAGGGGTTCTGTTCCAAGAAATTGTCCCAAAATTTGGTAGAACATAATAAATAATTGTGGGGATTCATGAATCATGATTCATACGTTCAAACATTTCCTTTCCTTGTGACGTTTAAAGTCAAGTCTTCCTTATGAAGATTTCTCATTTCATTGAGGTAAGTAATTATAACATTGTTCTAAGAAGAAAATGGAAGATGGATATGGCATCTACATGTGTTTGGTCCATGTTTCTCATCCTACACAATCCTATTAGATATAAATAAATCTATTTTACTTTGAAATGATTTGATCGTAGAGAAGTTGTATCACTTTATTACAATATACAATTTTAGTACAGAACATTTTAAGTTGAAGTTGTGTTATGGTAATACGACTTTTGACTTTAATTTAGTGTATTTAAATTAAAGTTGTACCATGATAATATCATTATTGTTCATGTAACAAAACTTCTTCAGAAATTGTATTATCTTGGTTCTTGGCATAACTTATTCATGTTTATAAGTTTAATATCAAATTTAGTCTTCTAATTTTCTTTGAATTTTTAAAAAAATCTTTAGTTTTTTATTTGTTTAATTTAGTTTTTCAATCTTTTCAAAATATTCAATTTGATCATTTTCGTTGGACTAGTTTTTAATTTAGTCCCCTTATTTATAATTTTGATTCAATTTAATATTTTTTTTCTTTTAAAATGAAGCAATTTAGCCCCTCTCAAATTTGATACCAAATTAGTAATTAAACTTAATTACAACTTATACATATATTTATATATTCATGTTAAATTTAAAAAAAAAATATATATATATATATATATATATATTAAATATAAAAAAAAAATATATATGTATATATATATATATATATATATAGCAAATCACTCCAACATATTCAAATTACTTTTTTTTTTTACATTTGTACATAAAAAATCCCTATTTAAACTTATAATATTTTAAAAATATTAAAAATATAAATATAAAGTGACACTTGTCACATTAAAAATATTTTAACATGTTTATATAAGTTGTAATTAAGTTTAATTACTAATTTGATCTCAAATTTGAGAGAGACCAAATTGCTTCATTTAAAAAAAATCAAATTAAATCAAAATTATAAATAAGAAGACTAAATTGAAAACAAACATTATCATATAACAATAATATGACACGTAAAAATATACAGACATGACGTTAATGTCAATCTAAAAAAAGAACAAATTGAACATTTTTAAAAATTAGAAGACTACATTTTGAACAAATAAAAATTAAAGGTCTTTTTTTAAATCCGAAAATATCATCTTTCTTTTAAAAGTTGTCCATTTTGATAAATTAAAAAGAAAAAAACGCTACCTTGATTAAAAAAAAAAATAAGCAAAACATTTCTTATATGACAATATGTTTTAAACCAATAAAGGACCACAACGAAAAATGAATAAAGAGCAATGAATAAAAATTTATATCATGTTAACTTTGTAACAAAATTAAACGTGCAACACACTAGTTCATAAATAATTCCTATTCAATATCAGTCCTATTATTAAATTTTCTAAAGATAATATCCGCAAGATTACACTCGCTTGCGACAAATGTTCCGTCACAAAGAAAAAATAAAAAAATCTAAATAACCTTATCTTTTTAAGGTTGTTGGAAGTGCACCATTGACAACTTTCATTATATAAAAACGAACTTTACAAGTCTATTCTTATTTATAAGAAGAATTCTTTTGAAGGTTATACTTTGAAAACTTTGTCACTAAAATCCGATGAATTTAATTGACATCTTAATTAATTTACCAAGAAAACTTGTTTACATGGGATAACCTTTGTTGTCAATATCATCATAGTCTCCATTATCTATTATCGACAACTACGTGCATTTCAATTGCATATTTTAGTTGTTTTATTTATTATTATTTTTTCTCTTTCAATTATATGTTCTTTTTGCAATAAATTAAAGTGACATTGTGTATTCAAACAACAACTTCTTTCTTTGTAAAAGTGATTATTTGAAATATAATTTTCATTTCCAATTATCCTTTCAAAACACTGAAGTAGAAGGGTTGGTTTGAGGATTTTTGGAAGTAAAAAAGTGTAAATTATGAAAATACATTTTTTACTTTGATTGGAAACCATATCTACAGTGCTTTTTGATACTATGATTTTTTTTTTTATTATCGGCTTAATTATATTTTTTGTTTCTATATTTTATGAAATCCTTAATTTTAATTTTTTCTGGTAATTTCATTTTTAATCATCCATAATTTTTGTTCTGAATTATAATGAGGTATCAGTTTTGTGGGAAATGCTTTTTGCCAACTGCAGATGATTCTTTTAATGCATGCACAATTCAACAAAACGTTAATTGCTAATTGCTTCAATATTTTCTGAATTTTGACCAATATTGAAATTACGGAGGATAAAATGGTTATTTAAAAACTATCGGGTGCAACTAGAAATTATAGGGATGAAGGAAGAAAAATCCTTTACCAAGTAGGTTTAGAGACATTTTGGCCTTATCACACTCTTAGACACCATAACTTAGAAGTTTTACATGGAAAAAATGCACCTGCATTATTAGCCTTAGTTCTTGAAAAAACAAGTATGCTTCTTGAATGCAGAATCTTATACTAGTCAAGAGTAGTGTTACTAATAAACCGCATAATGAATAATCAAAGCCCAAAAATCAACTGCAGCCAAGCAGGTGAAAAGATTCAGTAAAAAAATGAACAAAATCTCCAGAAATTGTCATGCAGCAGAAGTTAAGGAATCACGTCTCCAAAATTCACAAGGCATCCGTAAAAGGTGCCTTCATACCCACATAAAATTACAGACACTTAAAGAACCCGCATTTATTATGATAAATATTTTAGTCCAATGTCACAAGAACCTAACGTAAACAGAAGAAATATATGCTCTGCTCCAGAGAAAAAAACATTCTGGAAGGGGGTCTTGAGCCTATGAAGACTCTGAGAAGTATCACAAATCAACATGTGTTTGAATCTACTAATTGATGTGAAATCAGGTATTTACCACTGACATGGACACAGCGACCCTTGCAAAGGAAAGTCTAGGGAATCAGACCACGAGTTGTCAGAAAAAATCCTAGATGATCTGTTTGACAATTCCGTATACAGTTTTCTTGGAATTCTTCTTCATCACCTGTTTCCTCGATCTAGCTGATAAAAACATATTAAGCCTTGAAAAGGAGGGCCCGTGTCAAAGGAAGAGAGCCATCTGCATTAACATGTCAATAGCTTTACAGATGTTCAAGTCTCAAACCATAAGAGACTTCAAATAATAGAAAAATATATAATTAGGCAGTTATAATGTTAGAGTTCCTCAAATTTTCTGCTCGCATAGTTGCATCCTGAGTCCTGAAAGTTGTCTCCTCTCCATCCGGCTACTATAAATCTTGATTACAATAACAAAGGGAAGAGAAGATAAATTTTTACCAGTTGAAAACAACTGAGAATTATTCAGCTTCCAGCCACCAAAAGATGAAGCACACGTGTCTTCATTCTCGAGATGCTTAACTACATGGATGGCATCAAATTCTTGGCTGCAAATAATCATGATTATAATACATTCTCTCATCCACAGGGTGGATCCACGGCAGAATTTTGACCCCTCTTGAATATAAGTTCCGATAAAACCATGGCCATTTACCAAAAATCTCCACATGAACAAACACCGTCTTTGATATGGTGAAAACGATTTGTGTCCCTTATATAAATTTCTCTTCCTTCCAATCTGCTTATTGCTTTTATCACAGCATGGCAGTCATCACATATTCTCAGGTTTTTAATTACTTGAAGAGGTTGTCCTGGACTTGTGTTGAGTAGCCCTAATACTACAGCTAACTTCTCACTGTGCCCGCACAATATTTGCTCCTTATCCTGTTCCTCCACATCTTGCAGCACAAAGTTAGTCTTGGGGAGGTAACCAGACTTCTTCATCTCCATATTCAATTTATCCAACTTCTCCAAGATATCTTTCATCTGTGGATGTGATTGGTCACCGGCAAGAAGCATGTGCACTTTGTGTCCAACTTCAATCCAACTATATCCAGGGTTTTTCCTCAATCCCTTACTTTTCATCATTTCACGTATTCTATTTTCTTCCTCCCACAAGCCCTTTGAAGCATAGATATTGGACAAAAGAACGTAGTTCCCAGGGTTTGCTGGTTCTAACGGAAAAAGCTTCTCTGCAGCAATTTCACCTAAACTCAAATTATTGTGAACTCTGCAAGAACTTAGCAGGGCTCCCCATACACAAGCATCAGGTTCAAATGGCATTTCCTTAATGATAGAGTAAGCCTCTTCAAGTTTTCCAACACGACTGAGCAGAGTCACCATGCAAGCATAATGTTCCATTTTAGGCTCAATGCCATGTTCTTTGGACATACTATTATAATAATGCCATCCTTCTTCAGTCAAGCCATTTTGCGCACATGCTGATAAAACACACGTAAATGTAATCGAATCCGGCTTCTGGCCACTCTGCTGCATCATATGAAACATCTCCATTGTTTCCTTAGCCTTTCCATGCATTGCATATCCACTCATAACAGCATTCCACGAAACCAAATTTGGGGCCAACATATTGTCAAAACAACGCCGGGACAACTGAATTCTCCCACATTTGGCATACATATCTATCAACGCACTACCTACATATACGTCATCAAAAATCCCCTTTCTAAGAGAAAAGCAATGAATTTCCTTCCCGTGTGTCAAGGCTGAAATATTCCCACAAGCAGGAATCAAGCTTGGGATTGTCACAGCATTAGGCTCCACCCCATAAGCCTGCATATCTCTAAAAAGCTCCAAAGCCTCGAAATCCTTGCCATTCTGGGAACAGCTAGCAATTACCGAAGTCCATGTCACAACATTCAACTCCATTTTCTGGTCCTTTAACCTGTTAAACACCTCCAACGCGGCGTCAACCATACCATTCCGCGACAAGCCAGTAAGAAAAGCATTCAAAGACCCGATTTCCATTTCCTCCACTTCATCAAACACCCTACTCATCTCCTTCACACAGCCACATTTCCCATACATATCAAGCATAGCACTAACCACAAACTTGTCACATAACAGCCCCTGCTTGATCACATAACCATGAACCTGAGATCCCATCACCACATCCTCCAAGCACCCCACAGAAGGAAGCACACACGAAACAGTACTCCCGTCAGGCAAAAACCCTTCCAACAACATCACCCGAAACATCCCCACCGCCTCGTCATACAACCCATTATTACTAAGCCCAGCAAGCATGCCATTCCACGTCACCAAATTGGGCTCCACCCCAGAACTCCTCATCTCACCAAAAAGCCCTCTGGCCTCATCCACAAGTCCAAGGCGCGAGTAGCCAGCGATCATGGCACTCCAGACAACGACATCTCTCTCAGGCATTCTGTCGAACAGTTTCCTTGCATCGAGAATGCGATCACATTTGAGGTACATCTGGATCAACGAGGAGGCGACGATGGAATCCGAGAGAAACCCAGATGCGAGGGCGAAGGCGTGGACCTGTTGGCCCTGGTTGAGGGCGCGGAGGATGGCGCATGACTTAATGGTGGTGGGGAGGAGGAAGGCATCGGAGACGAGGCCGCGGGGGGCGAGGTGGGAGAATGCGGTGAGGACGTGGGGGAAGTGGGAAGAGCGGGCGAAGGCTTGGATGAGTGAGGAGAAGGAGAAGAGGGTGGGGTGGGGGAGGTGGGAGGAGAGGGTGAGGGAGAGTTGGGGGGTGGAGAGAGAGTGGGTGTTGGCGTAGAGAGAGAGGAGGGTGGTGGTGAGGTGGGTGTCGGAGAAGAGGTTCAGTTTGAGGATCAAGGCGTGGGCTTGACGCGCCTGCGACAGGGTGGCCGTCGGAGACGACAGACATTGTGAGAGGACGTGGAACATAGCACCCTCACTCACTCACTCTTCTCAGTGATGTCTGATCAAATATTCGATGACATGCTCATGGCAAAAGGGGAAGAGGGTTTGGGTTTATTCAACCTTTATCACTTTATTTTAGTAACGTAAAAATATTATTATTATGTTTACCTAAACAACATAATTTATTTTATTTTATTTTTTATTTAAATAACTCTAATTATTTTCTTTACTTCCTTTTTGGTAGATAATTTAACTGTACTAAAAAGCTAACATTTTCTCTTAATAATCACTCATTATAAGCATATTTTAATCATGTTTTTATTGTGTAATTACTTTTAATTACTATTTTCTTGCCTTTTGGTCTTTCATGACTAAGTTGAGTTACAAATTATTTTTGATAATGTGATTTACTTACATAAAAAATGTGCGTGTTTAGTAGGGGTGGGCATGGATTAGATTTGTCGTTCCCGCCTAACCTGTTCATGTCTTTAGGTCCGCCCAACCCGTTTTGGTTGTCAAGCCCGCCTGACCCTTCAGGGTCGTCGGGCCTGTCTTGTCTATACAGGTCATCGAGCAAGGCCCATCCGAGTCTAAATTTAGCCTAGTCCATCTCAACCTTTAGTCTAACCCAACTAAAAATTTAAATTGAAATTTTGAATTTTTTGGATTATCCATATTTGAAATTTTTGATTTATAGAATGAATACTCAATCCACAAAATATATAAAATGTAGATTAGATTGAAATCCATATCTATTCAAATAAATTTTAAATAAATTGAATTTTTAATAAAATGTATTTTAAATGGATTGGATCGGAGCAAAATTGGATTGGGTCCATTTTTTTTGTCACCTCTAATATTTAGTTTCTGTCAAAGTTGTGTAAAATTAGTTAAAATTGATTTTCTTTTCTAACTTAATTATGATGTGTTTAGTTTCCAAAATTAAATAAAGGATACAAACATTGAATGATAAGGCAACAATTTCAATAAAAAAATTTACATCCATTGATCGAAAGATCAAATGGATGAATAGTTTTCCTAAATATTATGTGCTTGAATGATTTAGATATTAATGATAAAAATAAACGTTTAAACATATTTAACGACAATAAATACAAACTATAACATGTTGATTATAATACTATGTACTTAAAAGAATCAAATATTAATATGCATCGGAGAGAGATGAAATACTTAATTGAGATCTTTGCTCATTTTATATAAGATTAAATCCATACACGAATTAAAAGAGGTATTGATCACGTGATTCAGTTCGATTTTGAATTAAAAATTATCCAAAACAATAGAAGAAACACTTGTAACAAAATTTTGCCGTTAGTTTGAATTTTATAATTTTGAAATAGGTTTGTTTGATATTATTTGTTGAAAAAATATTTATATTCGCAATAAAATAATCAGACTCAAAAGTTCAATTAATTATATACTACACTAGTTAAAAAGTTCAGTGACTTAAAAATTAATTAATTCTATACCACATTGATTTAAAGTTTTCGAACTTAAAAGGTCAACGACAAGAATATGATATTACATTTTTAATAAAAGTAATATTGAGAATGAATTGAATTTATTAATGCAAATATCTACATCTTGTATAAAATAAAACTCATTCAAATTTAATCATAATAAATTAATTTTTCTTGTATTTAGCAACAATAAATACACAAACTATGTGTTCGGCTTACACAACACTTAACTTACTAACTTTTGTTTATTTATTTTCAACTAAATTGGCTAAATTTTCATATGAAATAACTATTTATTATTTATAATCAAATAATCTATATGTATAATTAGAGGAATAGGTTAAAAGATTCACTATTTTATTCAAATAAGATACTCGACCCCACTTATAACATAATTTTTTTAGATTTAATATTTATTGATCTTGATTTTTCTTATATAATGATCGAGTCTTACCCTAATGTAACATTATTATCTCTACCTGAGTCGGAAAACGAGATAAATCGTTGGTTTTAATAACATTGTTGGAATTTTTTTTATTAAGATTAATCACCTCTAATATATAAGTTGTTTACGTAAAAAATTAGATATTATTTTCAAATTAAAACCTTAAAATTTAATTTTAATTTTTTTAACTATGATCGGTTAAATTTTCAACATTCATACATATTAGTTTAACGAGATAACTATTTATTATTTTTTAAACAATATTAATTTTTTACTGGGATAAAAGGAAAAATTGACAACTTCTAACATATAAATTGTTCATAATAAGAGATGCTTAATGCTTATGTATCTTGTTTTTCTTATACAGCATTTGAATCTTATGATATGCTTGTTTTCGTATCAGTTAGACATAAAAACAAATAATTTTAATATATTGATAAGAAAGTTTTTCCTTAAATAAATTTGGAAGATTAAACTTTTTAAAACATAAATTGCCTATATAAAAGATTTTTTACATAATTTCTAACACAACCACTTTATGTTTATCAAATATTTAACTTTCTTATTTCTACCCGTATTAAATTTTTTAACTCATATTTAAATTTATATAATTTTCATCTATTAATATGGTATGCATTGCATTAAAGTTTCTTTGGGAATCCTAAATTATGCTACTCAGGTCTGTCTACTTTTAAAGTCCAAGCAGGTTGTAAGATGATAATGGTAACTGACATCCCATTTTTATTTTATTTTATACAGCTCATTATTATTTTGTAATGATATTAAAATTTAATTTTTAAAAATAATTACTAAACTGTTTTGTATTTTTCTTCTGTGATGAAACAAATTAGGACAAAATTATCCAGTGCAAAATGTAAGGCCCATTTTCTGTTTTTCTTTTTTTTTTTTGTTGTGTTTTTCCAGCCACAAAG
>Ga0214545_1013029_pt1 | contig 10548 bp, 5 predicted proteins | sample CNSS4metaG_FD_160064 | JGI IMG/M metagenome (GOLD analysis project Ga0214545, IMG submission 160064) | Root nodule microbial communities from cowpea collected in UCLA plant growth center, Los Angeles, California, USA - CNSS4 | ecosystem: Host-associated > Plants > Roots > Nodule | place: USA...
GGTAGATCAAGTTCTTTGGTTTTTTGATTTTAGAATTATATAGATGTTCTTGTAATTCTTGGATCCTAATTGTATTAGTGGAATCCTCCTAAGTGGGTTTACTTAGGAGAAAACTGGACGTATATTCATCTTGAATCGAACCAGTATAAACTGTTGTGTCTTGATTTATCTCTTCTCTTACAATCTTTTTTAATTGCGTTAAACAGTCCATTAACACAGAACTGCGAAATTGATTAATTGGGTTATAAGACTTAAAGATTCTTTCAAGATTCCACTTAACCAAGTGAAAGACTCATTAATCAATTCTGATCCCTTTCTAGGTTGAGCTATTAGACAGATATGATTTTAACAGTTGCGAGTTGGCCTGTGCAAACCCGCCCTTTGAACTCGTCAGGTGGCCATCTTTCTTAGGTCGGTCTGCAACGGGTTCGCAAGTTAAATCATATGATTGGATCCACCATTTTCAAAATCAGAGTGACGAGTCGGCCTGACATGGATCAGGTCCGCGTTGAGATCCTTTAAGTGTTAAATGTTGAATCCAAAATTTAGTTCTCTTTTAAGATATATTTTATAATATAATAAATATTAAGTTAGTTTTGGATAACTTTTATAATGTTATATTAAAAAACCAAGTATTTTTTTTTAGATATTAGGTTTCTTCTACCTTGTAGGAATATTCTTCCATATTCACTCCTAACTCAAATAAATATAATAATAAATTAAATTTTTGTTAAGTTTCAATAATAAAATAATGAATTAAGTTTAAGTTATTTTAAAAGTAATGTACTCATTTGTAACTTTTTGAATATATTTCATTCTATATATTTCTCTTCAACACATGTATAAAGACATTTTAAACGAGAAACTCTTGTAATTAGAGAATGAGAACTTTCCATGACAACTCTTATCATTATTAGAAAATAAAATTGCAACTAAAGATTAAAATCTAATTATAAATACCTTTTATGAAATAATTACACTCATTAATATTACTACAATCCATTATACTAAGGACTCAAAGTCAATAACACTTGTAAGAATAAATTTGTGACGGAACTTCAGACTTCAAAGCAGACACAGTACCTCAATGGTTGACCCTAACAATGTTATCTGAATCTATACTCCAAAGTAGACAATACCTCAGATACAATGATTGATCATATTCTTCTTGTTACGTGAAGTCATAATGTGTGTATAACCAAATGTGAATGCCATGAAATTAAACACATCTACTGCATAATTGTGTAAATGACATGTTATAGTTTTATAAGATGCACACAAAGGTTGGAAAGCTTTAAGTATATATTGTGAGTTATGCAACTTGAGAATGATGAAATGAATACTCAAACATGTACACTTTCCCCTACCTTTGTTGCTATTTTGTGTTTTAAATCCATGCTATAAAGAGAGTACGGATTGATATGAAAGGCTTTTACAACAATGACTAAATTTTAAAAAGAAATTACGAAACTTGACAGATTTTGAAAATATTACAAAGAATAGGCAAGACGTGTAGATGGGTCATGATTTTACACATAGAAGTCACGTACCCCCTAGTTTCATAAGTCAACACGTCAACACCCAAATGAATTGAAAGTTGTGTGGGGTATGCGACTTCAACAAGAATGTCATAAGGGGGTATGACTTCCAATTTGAAATTGAAAGTCGTTATAGTTGATTTTTTTTTTCCGTAATGGATACAAAAAGAGAATTGAGGCCTAGAAAAATTTTTAATGGAAGATCTTTGTGATAATCTTGGGATAGCTTTCGTGAAGTGAGGATAAGGAACATTATTAATTCAATGACATAGAAGCAACTATTTTTGAATCCATTGTTGCAATGTTGGTCTCTAACAGTAGATGGGAAAAAACCAACTCTAACATAAGTTGTGTCCCCCCAATTTCAAATTGAAAGTTGTTTACCCCAAAGATGACATATTTGTGAAAGCCAAACGACTTCTAATAGGATAAATCTCGTGTGCACATTGATGTATTGACTTATGAAACTTGTTAGAGGATACACGACTTTTATGTGCAAAATCTTTTATGTGCAAAATCGTGACCTCTCTACACGACTTGCTTCCTATTTGTAATATTTTAAAAATATGCCTAGTTTTGAAATTTCTTTTCAAAATTTATCCATTGTTGTAAAAAAATCGCCAAATCACTATGCTCTCTTATCATTGTAAATTTAGGTTGATTTCACTTTTAATTCTAATAACTAACATGAATCTATATAAATGGTAACAGGAGCTTGATTATGAAATAGGGTAGATGTGCCTCCCAAAATTTAAAAAAAAAAAAAATTACTATATAATTATATAAGTAAAAGATTTTTTTTATTTTATTAAGTACCTTCAAATTTGTATATATTTATAAAAGAAAATTTTGATATCCCAAAATATTTAATGAAAATTCATCAGTAAATAATAGTTTTTTCTTTTATCGAAGGGTGATGTTTGAGTATTGGTTAACAAATATATTTTTTAAGCACAAATTATATAGCTGAAAAGTATGTCTCCTTTCAAAATACAAGAGAAAGAGTTTCTTCTTAAATTCATGTTCCAACCTATTTTAGATTATATATATATATATTACAGCAGCAATGTTTCTTCAGCAACAATCAGCTTCAGCAGCATTTTAGTCACAAACTTTCTGCATAAGGAGCATTGCAATGTATAAATATAACTAATGAAATGAGATTCTGTACAAAATCATAAATCAAACAAAAAAGACCACACTGTATGATTTACTTTTTATTCGTTATATATATATTGTCATACCTGAGATTTACTTTTAGAGCCTTTGGACATGTCCTATTATTGGAGGCCCCGTTGGAGACAAATGTAACACATGTATCATCTGTTAAAAACCGAAAATCAGTTTAAACAGTTAAATAACGGAAATTTGTGAGAGTAAAATGATGTACCTGAAGTTGAAGTAAGAGGTTGTTCCATTTTTTAATCTCATCTTCGTTCTCAAGCTTTCTGATTCCTCCACAGTAGCCACCTATTCCATCATTTTGGTCTTCCTTCTTCCTTCTGCACAGTTTTATTCGTCTCAAGTTTGATACTTTAGGAAATTGCCTGAACTCCACTATCAATGTATCTATGTCACACAATATAAGTAACAATCTTGTTATCTCTTTCATCAAAAAATTAAGTTTAAAATATTTTCAACATTCAATAAAAACATGGAATCAACAATTTTCTTACCACTGTAAACACACTCACAACAATTTTCATTACACGACTCCAAGTGCCCAATCACACCGTAAAACCAATCTGCAAACATTTCACAAAGCCATTCAATTTCAAATATTTGGAATTACTTTTTCTATTCTTAAATATAATAAAGAAATAGTTGTTTAATAAAATTAAATATCATTATAAAAAAAAAATTGACACAATTAAAATTAGTCCATGTCTCAGACTTTGTTACAGTTTGGTTCTTAAACTTTAGCAATGAATAAAGGAGAATGCTAACCAGTGCTCTTAGGAAACTGGTTAAGGAATAATAAATGTGCTTTGATATCATCATTTTTACATTGAAAGCTGAAATAATTAAATACAGTAATTAAAATAGTATAAATGCACATAATAAATTTTATAAAGACAAAAATACCCTTTTAAATATGTAGACAATAACTTACTGTTACAAAACAAGTTTTTGGAATTTTTAAGGTCTCTACTAAAAAGAAAAAAAATCAATTATGTCTTAAATTGACACTTTAATTATTCTTTTTTTGTAACAATTTTTAGATGTTTAACGGTATTTTTTGTTGATTTTTCTGTTAATTTATACTTTCTTATATTTTTTTTAAGTTTTAGATGTTTACCACTATTTTTTTGTTGGTTTTTTGTTAATTTAAATTTTAACAACATTAAAATATTTATTTTATTATTTAATTAGTTTTTAAATTTTATTTGTGAACATTAAATAAAATATTAAATACACATGTACAATATTTATGCACATTTTTGTCTTTTAAAGAAAATAAAGTTGCATTAATGGTTATTAGGTCAGGTTTTATTTAATATTACACTTATCTATGTATTTTTGTAGGATCTAATGTATATTAATTATCCTTAACCAGTGTCCTTGTGTTTCAGATATATGATTGAGCTGTTTACACAATTGTAGTGATGTTTAAGCTTTAATGACCATTTAACACAAAACAAAATTTAATACAATTGAGTTAAAAGGGTCATATTTATTTATTTAAAGTTTGAGAACCAAAATATATCAAAGTTTGGAAGAGAGATAAAATTATAATTTCACATCTGAGTTTAGAAAATAAAACATATTGGCTTAAATTTAGAATGATATACCATAAGGAGATTGTGCATTTGGTCTCCATTGAATCTCAATATGATCCTCTGGTTTCAAGTTTTGTAAAGAGTGAGAGACATGCAGAAGATATGGAGAAATCTGAAGTGAGGGAGCTCTCACCATATCCCACTCGATGTTCTTCCCTATAAGTTTCCAACTTCCATTTTGATCCCTAACATAACATAAATCATATCCACTTAATCCTTCACAAAACAAACCTCTTTTATGGATCTATGAGTAAAAACAATTTATATTTGATATTGCACATGCATCAAGCTTTTGAATTTTATAGTAAATAATGTTCTTTCTCTATTGAATTGAAACAAGAAGAATATATGTTCTCTATTGATTATATAATGCTACTAAAGTATTTCATACATGCTTATTTTCTAACGGATCCGTTTTTCTTTTCTAATTAATGTTATTTGCTCCATAAATTTTTTTTTAATTTGAGAAACTAAAATAATATGCTTTTTTTTTTCAGTTTAAAAGATTCAAAATTCATTTTTGTCTCAAAATTTAGGACCTAAAAGGGTAATTTTCAGTTCATGCATGCATACTTCAAAGATGTCTCCATTTTGCACACACCTTGCTTGAAAAGTATTAGATCGTGAGTCATAGTTGACCAGGGCATTGTTAATCATCAGTCCCTGGAAAAACACAATATTCATTATATATATAATAAAAGTATTAGAAAATTTAGACCTGAAATATAAAATCTAGTTAGTTTTTACTTTGTAAACATGAGCACGAAACCAAAACCTACCATTTCTAGATATAAATACAAAGACATCATGAAGTTGCTAATCTTAAGAAAGTTATATAAAACACGGTTTTAAACTGAATTTTTTTGTTAAAATATGTATAAATTTAGTTTATGAACAAAAATTCAACTTTTCAAAATAACCTGAAAACCTAAATCCTAAACCATAAATGTAAATCCTAAAACTTATTTAATTTTGTTATAAAATTTAGACTTAAAATATACAATGAAGTTAGTTTTTTACCTTGTAAACCTGAGCTGGAAACCAAAACCTACCACTCTCAAGAGAGATATACAAAGACATCATGAAGTTATTTGATTGTTCACCATTGAGAAACTTGAAATCTTCTAAGTATGAACAAAGACACATGTTAGGCCAAACACCAATGAAGGAACCCATTGAGCCAGTTTGATTGGTGTGTTGATTCTTCAACAAAACTCCATTTTTTGCAATTGCTATGTGCCATTTCCACTCCTTGTAAACAGCATCAGAAATCACTCTACCCCATTTTTCTTTTATGTGATTTTCCCAAAAGCTATCACTTTGGCATTTTCTCTTCAAGAAAACACAAACCTTTGACATTGTGAAAAGATCTTTTGGAGAAAGACACTTGAGAATGAAATCCAAGGTGGATTGAGGCAAATCCAAGAGGGACATAGGAAGAGGATCTATTTTACTATTATTCTCCATCTTTAACATTGTAATTAGGCTAATAATATTTTCTGATATTAATAGAAGGTGAAACAATTCACCCTTGATTGAATGTGGCAAAGAGGACCTATTTGATTATTATATCAACCAAAAAAATTGGGTTTTTTTTTTTTTTTAATAGATAAAGATATGATTATAAATACAAGCACATAGTCTCTTCAAAATTCAAAGGAGTATAAGTATGTATATAATATTAAAAGGAGTCGTGATGTAATTTTTTAAAACAAGAATAGAATGTTTAGATAGAATTTTGAAAAACTTAATTGAGAAAAATCATGATTGTGAAAAGTAATTTAATCTAAATAATTGTATGGCGTGCCGGTTTGGTAAAACTTTTTGAAATGAGTGGCATTTTTATTTATTGAGGAAAATAAATGTTTAAATATATAGAATGGTATATCGGGGAACTGAAAGGTTTATATATTAAAAAAGATTGCTACAAGACAATTAAGAATAAAAAAAAAATGCTATGTTATGTATATATCAAACAACGAAAAGTTTCTCAGAATTTTTTTTTTTACATCAAAGAAAGATATCCCGAATAAGTTAGAAAATGATGCCTTGTAAATCAATGTCAATATTCAAGAGGTTTGGCTAAGTTGATTCAACATGTGTATGTGTATGTGTATGAGTTAGACCAAAATTAAAATTTTATAAAAATAAAGTAGGCCAATTTTTTTAGAAATATAATTCCTGAATATAACTTTTTGTGTTATAATAAATTATAATTTTCTATTAATTTAGTTTTTCAAGTTATGAGGCCAAACACATTTATTTAGTCAAGGATTTAATACAATTCGAATCTTTTGGCAACAATGAGGGAACCATATAGGAGAAAATTTTGGGTAGAGTTTCATTATTTATTATTATAAGTTTTTTAATCCATATTTTATTAGTTTTATTTTTTTTTTAAGTAAGAAATGTTGAGATATCTGAATGTGAATTTAAATTCTATATTAAATAAAATGAAAAAAAATTAAATAATATATAAGAAAAAAAAATACATAAACGTAATGTTTTAAATTTTTGATTTGAAAATACTAACGATCTCTTATTATATTTCAATTAAACTCATGTTTTATGAATATTAAATTTATCTTATGATTTTTTATCGAAAGAATAATCAAAGGTATCAGAACCAAAGAAAACAAGTAAAGCAACAATGATTAAAAGGGGTTAAATATGTTTTTATCCTTCAACTTTTAGTAAAATCTGAAATTAGTTCTTCTTGAAAATATCGAACTAATTTAGTTTTTTAACTTATAAATGTGTGAATTTAGTCATTTTAATCCAATTTTATCAAGTTTATTTTACGTTTTAAACATATTTCATTATAGTATTTTTGTTTGTTTACATCAATATTAGTTGAGAAACACATTTAAAACTCAAATAAACTTGAAAAAAAAAAGTTAGTTTAAAGGACTAAATTGGTTCAAGATTTTAAAAATGACTAATTCCAATTTTTACTAAAATTTTAAGGACAAAAACATATTGATCCTTAAAAATAAAAATTATTATAGCGTTCTTCACAAATTGCTTTCCTCTAAACCCCGAAACTTCAATATATCATAGTTTATTTGTTTTTTCGTTTATATAGCCGAGGAAATGCAAAGGAGTGAAGAAAGTGATTCTGAAATATTAAACTCACTACTGTTTCTGTGTTTCATCAAAATGAATTAGATAAAGAAAAAAAGAAGGACATTGCTTCCTCCACCCATGTATTCTTCCAGCACTCCATAGACATGTTGAAATGATAATTTTATCTTTAATAAAAAGATTTTTTTTTTTATAAATTGTATAATTTAAAATATCTATTTTAAAATATCTAAGAGACTTTTAGGTAATGCGATTTCGAAAACATAAAAAAAAAAAAAAGAAAAACCAGTGTTGAGAAACTCCATTTTTCACCATAACTTTCCAACCACACACTAAGTTTAACACATTGTGCTTAATTAACACTCTTTGTCAACCATTGCACCATCCACTATTAGCCATCACCAAGGGACAATAATGGAGTCTCGTTGCAAATATAAAAAATAAAGGAGGCGAAAGATTGGGGTGTAGAGAGAGATTATGAGGGTGTAAGAAGTAGAAACCAGAAAAAATGATTGAGTAGTTTTGTAACAATCCTACTACAAATGAGACAAAGTTGGTTAGCGAAAGTGAGGGCTAGCTAACTATGAACAAATAGAAATTAAAAAAAGCATTGAATGTTTGCCCTAAAGTTATTACTAAGGGGTGTGGGTAGTCATTTTCAAGATTTAATTCAAAGCTTATAGTCTCCCATGTAACACCTAAGAGAAGACATGGTTATAATATCATAAACAATGATATTATGAATAATAAAATTTACAATGAAAAGAGATTTACATAGTATAAAGTTTTATATATCCAAACTAATAAGACAAAGGAAAATTATTTTTTAACAAAGTTTTGTCGACAAACTTTTGACAATAACCCGTGATGAAATAAAAGAAAGATTTGATGTGACTTAGAGAAAGAAAAAAAAATGTTTGGTGTATATTGAAAAGTAAATTTTGTAAAAAAAAAGAATTGTTAAAATATCACAGTTTCTAGAAAATATACAAAGATCCTTATAAAGAGATGTCTAAAAAACTTAAGAAGTTGCATGAAAACTCAAGTTCAACTTCATTCTTCAAATGTATAATTTACTTTGAAACATGTTTATTTGGAATACATAATACATAATACTAAGTGAAATTATCAGTGATGATAACACTCTCATGTTTTGACAAATCCACTACATAAATGCTTCAAGAAAACTTCACCGGTTAAAGGGTTTCCACAACTACAGTTTCAACGGGCAATGAATGGAAGCAAACTCCTGTAGTTGCAGGTAGCAAACTGAGTACACAGGAAAGTACTTTTTGGGCTTGGAGTTATTGAATGAAAAATTATATTTATATCCACAATAAAGATTAATAAATAAATAAAATGGTGTGTAAATAATTTCAAGCGATAAATAGAGACAAGTTTTAAAGAGCCATTCTAACCTATGGAATTTTCACATTAACTAATGGTAAAACTAGTTTAAAGTGTATAAATGGATATAAATTTTCTTTTACAAATTAATTTTATAATATTAAATTAAATTTAAAATTCACTTATTAACATTAACAAAAGATAATCTATTATATGTGAGACAGACTAAACCACATTTTTTATGCTGGATGAGAGAACTCGTTTTTTGCATGACAAATGAGGTGAGTCGATCCATATTGTCATTTATCATTTATGTCGAATGTGATGGTGTTGTCACGACAGTGTAAGCTACTCGTCAAAACTTACCATCAAATCTTATACATGATAGATTTTTATAGAGTTTATCAGAAATAGATGACACAATTATGACATGAGTGAAACTTGAAAAAATTCATAAAATAATGAATTTATGAATTTTTTTTTCAGATAACAATTTTAATAAACTTAAAAATCCTTGGAGAACATTTCGACAAAAAGGTTTAAAGTGTTACTGTGACATCCCATTTTAATAGATTACATTACTAAATAAAACATCACACAGTTATAATAACGAGAAGCACTCAGATGAACATGAAGCGTACGAAAGGTAACTATTACAGTCATCCTGAAGTACTTAAAAGGAAACTTAGGCATACCACATAGCCCTAAGCAAAAGGAAATTTTTAAAAGTTTAACAGTCTTGCAAAAGGGTTGCCCTCAAGGCAACTAATACAAAAGGCCTCATGGCCATGAAACTACTCCTAAGACATCCAGACAGGGAATCTAGGCCGCACCACTCCGTTTCTCAGATCCATCTCAAACCTCCCTCTCATCTGCTCCCACCAGAAGGTGATCATCGCAAAAGAGGAAACATAACAGAAACAACACAAAAAGCAAGGGTAAGCTAGTGTAACATGAAACTTATCATAGAGTAAAAGAATAAGTGCATAAACATACACAAGCATACAACACAGAGACACATAAATCATATGATGGCAAACAAGCAAGACACCTATGACTCTATTATCCGGATACATATATTAAGATCGGATTCACTGGACGCTTGCACTTGTGGTGGCCTCTACTACTCTGCAGAGCCATTGTCAATGGGTTTCACCCTACCACACACAAGGTTAGCCTTTAAGCATCTAAGGCCATTATCCTGCCAAAGACTAGGGCCTCCCGCTACTCTCACCACTTGGGTCAGTTTGCTCTACTTGAGACTCACTGACCCTTTAGAGTTTCGGGATGCAATCCTTACTTGAATCCTTACCTTAATATATACATTACACGCCACCATAAAGTCTCCCCACGAGACTCATGGAATTATGCCTATTTCACACCAATCTCATGTTTCATATCACATAACCACCACTTGTTACCTCAACATTAATTTCTCATGCTCATTATCAACCATCCAAACACAACTTCATACATTACTCATGCTATCATACAGATTTTAGTGCATATAACTCATACAACTCATGAAATCACACCATAATCTTGCATGTTCGAGAGAAATAGCCACACTCAAGTAAACATGAATTCAAAAACATAAAACTACCCTATTCTCGCCTGGGCTAGAAGACCTCGCCTAAGCTAGGCCATCTCGCCTAGGCGAGGCCTGGAATAGGGCACTCTGCGAGCATCTCGCTTGGGCGAGACCAGCTCGCCTGGGCGAGACCGTCCTTCGCCCAAAAATAAAACACCTCGCCTGGACGAGGCTGCGAACAGAGCACACCAGCTTCTCCTTCGAGAAC
>Ga0214545_1013033_pt1 | contig 10544 bp, 3 predicted proteins | sample CNSS4metaG_FD_160064 | JGI IMG/M metagenome (GOLD analysis project Ga0214545, IMG submission 160064) | Root nodule microbial communities from cowpea collected in UCLA plant growth center, Los Angeles, California, USA - CNSS4 | ecosystem: Host-associated > Plants > Roots > Nodule | place: USA...
ATATATATGTCTTGCATTTATTAACTCATTTTGTAGTTAGATTATGAGATACCAAATATTAATAATCCAATTAGGGATGACAACGGGATGGGACGAAGACGAGTTTCGTTATCCCATACCCATCTTCGCAGAAAAAATTCATCATTATCCTCATACCAAAATTCAACGGGTATCAAACTTTTGTCTCATCTTCATCCTCATCGGGTAACGGGTATAATTTCGTACACATACCCGTACCCGTGTTCTAACTACTTTAATATTAATTTTTATAAAAGAAAACAAATTACGGTAAAGAAAACATAATATTATCAAATATTCAATAGTAGGAAGATGATTGTTTCTATCATATCAAATACTTTGAAATAAATTATAATTGTTTACAGTTTAGATTAAAATACCAAATAAAATTTCAAGAGAACCAAAACATTTATTAAATTTGTAAACTACAAACATTAATGAAACTTAGTTGATAAAATAAAAAATATTTAAAAACAAATATAAAAGGAAAACAAATATTCAAATCAAAATATATTTTAAATGTTTGTTTACTTCAATTTTTCAAATTCTAATGAATATCTTTTTTATACACTAATAAAAGTTATAATACATCACTTGATCAAAATGACACAAAAAACAAATAATAAACATAATAATAAAATTTTGACATAGATTTTGTATCTTTTGAACTTCAATATATGTTGGATAGTGACAAAAAAAATATTCATAGCAATTATATTAAATTTTTATATTGTAGTAAATAAAAGTTATCTATACAATTAAAGTGAAAAAATTACAATATGATTAATAATGAGTTAGAAATAAAAAAATAATTAGATAAAATATATCGAAATATTATTCTACATGATGAAAATAAACAATAAATAAAAATATTAAAAAACTAACAAATGTGTGTTTTAGAAATAATTTGAGAAACTATTGAAAGAAATCGCACAAAGGAAATCAAATGTATAATTAAGGTATAATAAGATGAAAAATACCTTAGAGAACTAAAAAAACTTTTCAAATATCAAGATATATACTCAATGGTTGAAAAATAACGAAAATTATTTTAATGTTCTTCATATTAAACAAAAATTAATAATAATAAGTAAAGAATTTTTTTTTGTATTACTTTAAATTAAGAGTATAAACATTCTCATATGAAAGGAAATATATAATAAATAAAAATATTAAAAAATAATAGAAATATTCAAATGTGAGACATAAAAAATTTCTAATTAACATACATCATTTTAATATAATTACATAAATGTTATGATAAGATGAAAAATATATTGGTGATGCAAATGAGTTTCATGGCAAACCAAAAAAAAAAAAAAAAAAAAAAATAGAAAATATATATATATATATATATATATATATATATATATATATATATATATAGGGTTACTTGTGAATATTTTAATTATTTAAACAAAGACGGAGATATGACGGGGATGAGTATTATGGCTTGGATATGTACATTCTCATATCCATCCTCGTACCAAATTGAAAAAGTCGGGATTCTCCATACCCATACCCAATCAATACAGGAATTTCTGTTAAAACGGAGACGGATTCTGACAATATTCACATGAACAAATTTATTTGTCATCTCTAAATCCAATGAACCAGCTTACTGGTTGAAACTTGTAAACTAGAATTGTACAGGTTAGAAAGTAACTCATCAAATCAACTGTTTCTTGACTTATGGTATCGTAAAACATATTTATAATATATTCTCACATATGATTTTTTTTTTTTTAGCGCAAATATGAAAAGTGATACCAAATGTCGTGTCTATAGGCACAGTAATTATAAAGTGAAAAAGAATTTACACAGTAACTTTTAAGGAGAAATAACATTAGAATTTGGCAAACATTTATATCTCAGCTATTAGCTAAAAACGGCACCTTCCATTCCGAGCATTGTTTTGCAATCGATTACTTTTTTCCCGGTTTAGACAGTTGCTCTGTGTCCACTAATTGAACTAGCTGGCTGGGTTTTGAAATCGGAAATCTTTGGGAGCTAGCTGTTTTATATTGATTTTCCTTTGGGGAGGAGAGAAGAAACTAGAATAAAGCTACAAAAGTCAAAAATGCATACCTATATGACAGAGATATTGCACAACTTTTTTCTTTTCTAAAATATTTGGATTATACAAGGAGAGCTTTTGAATGAGGAGCATTATTTGATTACTGTGACTGGAAATGAATCTACCTGGTTGAAAAGGGCAAAGAATCTGAACCACAAATTGGTCTGAATATGTAGATGGTAGCGTAGAAGAGTTAGATGTTGAAAAGAGGAGGTGATTTTTGAAGAAGTGTGAAGACAAGGTGGGGAATAGAAAAAGCTGAAGGTGAGAAGGTCTCATCATGGATTATGGGGCCAATGCAAGAAGAAGTGTGTGTATCCGAATCCTGTAGATGGAAGCAGCAAGGTCCCTCACATCAAGTCATTTTCTGCCACTGTTACGTGCATGTGCTCAACCAAAAGACAAACAGAACACACCCAATTATTTGTCCCAAAAGACCTCATGCTTTGCTAAGAGTTAAACCTTATTCACCCAACTATACTACCCAACAACGCTCCTGGTACGTACTCGTATTTATGTTTCTCTTCATCGCCAAATAATTATGGGATCCAAGACCCGTAGGTAGTTTCATTTCACCATATAAAAGAAAAAAAGTTTGGTCATGTGAGGATTTCCTTTGTAGTGGTCAACGTATTTACGTGTATAAAACTCCGCTTTACAATGTGCGGTGGGGGACACAAATTTATGTTCAGGTCCTTCATTATCATTATTCCCATTAAGGCTTTTTTTGGCTTCCTTATAATAAAAACAAAGCATTGTTATCAATTTAAAGAACAGTCTTATAACTTGGTCATTCATAGGACCACAATTAGAAAGAAACGAAAAATTCACTCAACTCAACCTATAGCGAAGTTAACGCCAGTCCAAAGTTTATTAAGAGGCAAATATTCTGCCTCAGATCTCGCCAAAATCTACCAAGAGTAGATTTCAGAGACCAACAAGATTATTCTTTGCTACATGCATCGGTCCTCATCTTCAAGGCAAATTCATCCATAGTTTCTTTATTGACCTGCTATGAACTTTGGAGGCATAGTGTGTGGAATATCACAAAGCTCAAATTCCTCTCCACAGTGCAGATGCATGCACCAAGTCATAGTATTAGTTGGATTGTATTTAATAACGATTATAAAAGTGCGCACACAATATATATATACCTACATCCATATTAGATACCACGGCGTGACAACTGACAAGCATTTCCAAACCATTGACTGAGAAAATAACGAAACATGTTACAGTGGCAAAGCATGCATGCTTAATTATAAATAAAAGAAGTGTTGCAGGTCAGAAAGGTCACGTGGATCGAGTCACAACCAAATCGTAACACTTACACCGTAATGTTTTTAAATAAAAAGAGTTGAGCCTTAACTAATGACTATAATTTTTTATCTAATGATAAACACTTGATCTTAATAATTGATATCAGAGTCGATATAACAAGTTTAACGTACAATAAACAATTATTCAGGGGAGATTCTTTTGAAGCATGGCAGTACCGACAAGTGCCAAAGAAGAATAATTCACGATTAAATATGCCTCAAGAAACAATTATAAATTAGCTTCTCTATTAGATCCTTTTCCTCGATGGTGCAGAGGCTTCTGCAATTGCAGTCCTAACTTTTAAACGCTGCGTGTTCTTAGGTTATGTTTTAGTGTTTTTAACCCTGTCTTCTCAAATCAAATGATGATTGTGGGATTGAAAACCGTTTTTCTTCTTTCAAACTTGGAAACCTTGCATACATATGTGGTAATATTTGAAAAATGATTACTCATCAATTATTGACAGGTAACTTTAGTGATCTAATGATCCAGTTGTCTGAATTTTTTTTTTTTCAAAGTACTCGATTACTTCACAGGACTCAGGAGTAATATAGAGTAGTTTGAATTGAAGGCAGAAAGTTGTGTCTCTCCAATTTTGCTGTAATTTGTATTTTCTTAGTCTGGAAAAAGTGAGAAATCCTTCGAAGGGTATAAGGGTAAGGGATCTCAAAGTTTATCAGTGAGATATATTTGTTGTAATGTATGTAGCAGAAAGAATCAATCTGTAACCAGAGATTGAATATAGTTATTGGGATAATATTGTATCATGATCATTGACAAATTTTATTAAGTTTATTCTCTTTCTTGAGTAATGTAATACTACTGTCGTTCATTATAGGAATGAAAAATATAATGTAATTAATCTTCTTTAATCAGTAATTTGGTGGTGATGTTGACTTACAATAATGTCAATAAATTCTTCATTTTCAAGAGTTTTGCATTGAAATAGTGCAAATCTTTTTGGAATTTAAGAATTTGAGTATTCATATAAGGCGTTCTTAAGTGAACGAATTTACTTGGAACAAGTCATCAAATCATGACTTTAGTTTTTTATTTTTTATTTTATTTATGTTTTACTAAGACGTAATGGCAGGGGTGACAATTTTGGTGGTTAATAAGGATCATAATTTTTAAAACGATTCCAAAATTTTGGTGGCATATAGGGATTTATGTTGAAATCAAATTAGAATAAAATATCTGTATTTTAAGTATTTTTATTAAATTTGTAAAATTATAATGATATAATGAAATGGAAATTCGTTTTTTCTTTGGTGGATGAGCCCCTAACTTATCTTTAAATGAAATATGCCAAAATTTTCAGTGTATTGTTAGTTGGTGTGTCAATCTATCCTAATCAATTTTCACAAGTTGCAGACAGGACATATTAAAATTTTGTCACCTCTAACATTGTATGCAACAAAGTTTTTCCTCCAAATAAATTAATGTAATGAAATACTCCAAACTAAAACTGAGAAACGACAACGACTATAGAAAATAATGTATTAGTTAATTTATGTGGCCTATGCGAATTATGTTTAAACTTTTCCAAAATGATTTCAATTTTTTTTTCAGCTGTCAAATTTCTGTAGCAAAACAATATTTTAAATTAAAAATGTGTAGATTTAATTTTTTTTATATTTCAAACACATCTCTAATGTTAGTAAATAAATATTTGAATCACCAAATAAACTTAAAATAAAATATGATTGAAAAGATTAAATTCATGTATTTCTGAGATTAAATGATTAAATTGAATAAAATTTCACTAAAAACTAAATAAAAAAACATATTTAATCTTAAATTAAATTAAAATCATGAGTAAGAAAAAATATCAATAATAATGTAACTGTAACTATATTTTTTTTTTCAAACATGGATTTTTAATTGAAATTATCAAGTTTAATTTTTTTTTTTTTTATAGTTAGAACATTTATATAATTTGTTGATAAACCTTTATGTAGGAAGTTTCACATCGACTACGGATAAAACCAATTCACAATGTATAAGTGGGTGCAATCCTCACCTTACAAACCCGTTTTGTGAGGTTGAGTTAGGCTTAAAACTTACTTTTAACATAATATCAGAGTCTGGTTAGAGTATATCCTAACGAACTTTTTTGAACATTCTATTCCACCTTGTGGGGTTAAGTTCCTGATAGAGTATATATTAAATTATTTCGACAAATTAAAAATGACAAATAAAATCATATTTATGAATATGATTAAAACTTATTTTGATGACACAAAGAAATATGCAAAATAACTTGAACATCCATTTAAGTACCAAATATGGAAATAAAGATGAGCAAATGCATACATGCTCCATCATTGTCTCTGTTTTAAAATACTAAAACATTATTAGTTTTTTTTATACTTTGTTTTTTATTAACAAATATTATTTTGACATTGAATTTTTAATAATATTATCTTTCATTAAATTTGTTTTTTTTTTTCAAGGAAATCTATTACTTAACAAATATATAGATAAGTATAAGCATGGATACAAATATACTTATTATCTACTGGAATGAACAAGAAACATAACTTTCATACTCGTCGAGCATTGAGAACGTACATTTATGATTCAGACTTAATTCGAAGTTAAAAATCTCAATTGTTCTTATTGTAGTTACATGCAATTTTGCATCATTTTCAATATTTTGTACCACTTTGTGTTGTCCACACTCAACCATGTTTTGAATGTTTTTATTTGTGCCACTTGTATGCATGTATTCAATATTGTTTGCTTCTATTTAACTGAATTTAAGTGACAAATATTTAAATTGCATATTGTTGAAACTATGTTTCATATACTTGATAAATCCGACATTTCTCTTTGAAATTTTGAAGTTTGACAATAATCATAAATATGTATACTTATTTTAGGTTAGGTTGTGTTAGTTGTAAAATGATTGTATGTTCTATCTTTAACGAATTTGTTGTGTATTAATTAGAAATTTTTTACAAATATATTAAAGCTTTGGTGATAAGTTGTGTTTAATTGATTAAAACAACTTTTTTAACATGTTATTGACATTTTTAGTTGATTTAGATGATTGCAATAAATATTTTAACGTATTAAAATTATTTAAATATATAAATATTTGTGAGCTTCATACTTTAACTTTTTTGTAATTTAAACATTGTTATGATCTCAAGTATATTGAGTGACATCTTAGAGTTGACCATCATGCATATGAGGTATTGTCTATTTTAAAATGTTTGTTTTAACATGATTTTGTCTTTAAAAGACATATCAGAGGGTAAAATGAGTATTTAAAATGTCATTGATCTCAACTTCTAATATACTATTTCGCATGGTAGAAAGGAACATAATTCCCACAGTCGAGATTTAAGGGAAATGATGAATCATCCCCGCTGGATGGCTTAAGGGACTGATGATTCATCTTAAAACCTTGTTATCGGTCCACATAAATGTTTCGATCCCAAATGTAATGAAAAAATTATTGTCAATCACAATATATTTGAAGTATTATCTACTTTAAAACATGTGTTCCGTCACAATGGAATATCGTAGGAACAAACACCTATTTTTTTTTTTATTAGAAAAATTCAACTTAAAGTATTATAGAGATACATAATTTGAAGATGAAGCAGGTAAACAGAAAAAAAGATTAAATAAGTAAAATATGACCTACACTTTATTTTAGACGTATTCTTTTAATTTATTTGCAACATGTACTCAATACTTTGTCTTGAAAAATACCATGTTTATGTTATTTTTTTGTGAACTACATAGTTACATGCATAATTCTTTTATGCTTCTCTTTGTTGAGAAGAGAAAGGTGAGTGGACATGGACATGCAAGAAATAATATAATTGTCATTCATATACATTTAACTCTCTTCGTAGATATTTTTTTCTTATTTCATCTTAGAATAAAATTGAATACACTTTTGTTCTTATAGAATTTGAACAGTACAACAACACCCTCTTTTGTAGGTAGTAAATATCTTCTAAAGAAATAAAAAAAGTATTCAAATTAATTTAAAAATCATAAATATGTTTCTGTGATTTTGCTAATTTTTTATGATGATTTTTTTTTAACAGTGAACTTATTATATAACTTGTTGAACCGTGAGCTTATTAGTTAAATCTACTTAGTTTGGTTATTTGTATTTTTTATTCAATTATATATAAAAATACATGGTGTGTTATTTAATTTTTATAAAAATAAAATAAAATCATGCTTACTGTTATTATTATAATTATAAAATTAAATATAAATAATATTTGTAATTTTTTTTGTAAGTAGTTTTTATTTATTTTGTAGATAATTTATAATTAAAAAATAATTAAATTTAGAAGAATGGTTATTGATAAAAATGAAAAACAAAATATGACAAAAAAAAAGAAAAAATCCGTTTACAAATATGGTATTGATAAATAAAACTTTATGCTTTTGCATTAAAAATTATTTAAAATTTAAAGAATTATTATTGATTCTTATTTTTTTTAATTCAAATATTGATTTTTTCTTAAATTTATATATATCTCGACTTATGGCGGAAGCTTCTTCGTTTATAAATCTAATCCACTTTTTAATTTGTCCTCTAATTTGTCTTAAATTTTCATATGCAAAAATTCAAAAATATTAATACAAGATACTGAATTTTAATCATTAAAAAGTTATTTTCACAATATGCACACCATGCTATGCATAGTGAGAAACATTCAGAGATTTTTAGAGTAAAATAATACAAATATTTAGCATAATTTATTTTAAATACAGAGATTGATGTGTAATTTTCCAAAATATAAACTACAACAATTATAAAGGATAAAAAAGACATTTTAACGCTGTTGAAAACATATATTTTGATATCTCAACCCGGTTAGTGATATATGAAAATTTGTATAAACCCTAGTAATCCTAAACCCGCGGGTTCCCTCTGAGCGATAGGTGCTAGTAACTCAACACGGTAAGCGTAACCTCCGAGCTTTAGCAATGGCGGCGAAGAAGCAGGACGCCGGGAACACGAAAAAGAGAAAGCTACTCGATACTAAAACTCACGAATCTCCCTCTAAGTCCAAGACTTCCAATTCCGATGCCTCAAAGAGGCACAAACCACACTCTGTTGCCAAAGACACGAAGCAGCAGAAGCCTCCTCTTACCGGCCGAGAACGTCGTCTTCATGCCAAGGTTTTTCCCCTTTATTGTAATCATTTGAACTAGCGTGTTGCATATTTATGATTTCGATCTGTGCCTGTAATGAGGTTAATAATACCGATACTTTTTGAGTTTTTTTTTTCTTTCAATTTTTGGATTGTTCTATTCTAGTTGATCAGAAAAATTTGTAGATTACTCGTTTTGATTGATTAGCTGAGGCTGTGATTGTTTCATCTCAGGAACTTGCGGATGCCAGAAAAAAGAAGAGAAAGAGACATTATACTCTTGAGCAAGTGAGAACATTCTTATTCCAATTTGTAAATATTACTTGTCACGTGAACTGAGCGCTGTAACCATATTTCTAAATTGCAGTAGCTCATGGCGGGATATTATTGTATGGTTCCATTTAATGGAAAGAAAGAAGCATTATGCACTTATTATAATTTTTTGGTATATGTTTTATTCATTAGGTTGTATACATTTTTTATTTTAATTTAAGAGTTTGTGTATTTGGCCAAATTGCCACCACCAAACGCCTCTCATATTCGCCTACTATCCTATACCATCAGACTTCAACAATTAGAATAGAAGATTAAATTTAGGTGATTAAAATTTATACCGCAATTGCGAACTGTTGCAGCACACTGACAACATTGCGGTGCAACAGTTGTTATTGTTCGCAACATAGAACCCTGGTTGTAATCTAAGTTTCTTGCACATCGATTCCTGAGAATTCCCTAGGTGTTATTTAATTTTGGTTAATTCTATACAGGAGCTTGCACGTCTATGGGAGAAAATGAGACGTCATGAAATTGCTAAAGAGGACAGAGCTAAGTATGTTCCTTTAAGAAAAAATTTAGGGACTGATATTTCTTTGTCAATAGCATGCTGAACCTTTTTGTTTTCTTTTTGTTGTCCCTACTATGTCTTACGTTAGACTTTCATATGATTGAAGGCTAGTAACAGAAGCTGTGCAAAAGATGAAGGGGAAGATTCCAGAGATTGCTGGCTCTCACATTTCATCCCGTATTCTTCAGGTTATATTAGTTGGTTATCGTTTTTTTTTTTTCATTTTTCAGTTTCACTTAATTCTAGAAGAGCTTGCAGTTTACATCTTTTACTTTTTTTTTTTGCTTTAATCAATCAGACTTGTGTCAAACATTGTTCACAAGCTGAAAGGGATGCAGTATTTGAAGAGCTTTCTCCACATTTTCTAAATCTAGCATACAATGCCTATGCTGTTCACTTAGTGAAGAAGATGCTTGACAACGGTATGGTCTATGTGAAATATACGTGGTTATTTGTCAGTGTCATCCTTTCTTTTAATTAGCTCTACTTTCGCAGCCTCCAAGAAACAACTAGCAGGCTTTATCTCAACACTCCATGGTCATGTTGCTCCTCTTCTTCGTCATATGGTTGGGTCAGTTGGTATGTGACATCGGTTTGGGTAGTATTTTGCTTGCGGGTGTTCATGGTTTGGATCTGAATTGTTTAGGATAACATATTTACTAACCACGGTTTTTTGAATAGCACACCAGAGCGGTGTGGATTGGCCATTGCCTGTTACAGGGGTTGCTACTGGAGTAGTTTTAGTTCAGCAGGTGTAGTGGGCTTAATCGACCATAATGGTGCTAGAATGGTGCCATTTGTTGATTTCAGAAAACACCTTAGAAATGAGATATCAAGATATTTGGGAGGGTTTCCAAAATTGAAATATACAGATTTAATGTAATGATAGTGAATATGGTAAAGAAAACTTGGATTTAGAAGATGATGATTGATATTTGCAACCCAGGAAACTTTTATTTGAATTTTGTTGGTGTTTACTTGTGTGCTTTGTTAAAACAACTGTGACTTTTTATTGTTAATTATAAATGTTACTAATTTTGAATATTTTTTCATCACTTTGATAGTTTCTTTGTATATGGTATATATTATATAAACTATATATATATATATATATATATATATATATATATATATATAAATTATATATATA
>Ga0214545_1013043_pt1 | contig 10536 bp, 7 predicted proteins | sample CNSS4metaG_FD_160064 | JGI IMG/M metagenome (GOLD analysis project Ga0214545, IMG submission 160064) | Root nodule microbial communities from cowpea collected in UCLA plant growth center, Los Angeles, California, USA - CNSS4 | ecosystem: Host-associated > Plants > Roots > Nodule | place: USA...
TTAAATCATCTTCTTCACAACTCAATGATGACAATCAATCTATGTCGGATAGCAGAGTTGAAATGGTAGGTCAACATAAGACAATTGAAACAAAAACACTGGTGTCTGAAACACAAGAGTTCCAAAAAATACACAGAAAAAGTGAAATGACATCAGTCCCACAAGCGATGGACCAAAATTTCTCACTCATTTCTTCTCCAAACATGACTCAGGTATTTATATATTTTATTTTAATCTTCTAAAAAATGATATATTGATGAACTACATGATGGAAGAAATAAAAATAACCATAACGAAACTTAACTTACTAATCAATCAACACAACTTTTGGCATTGTAAAGAGCACTGATGAAACAGAGGCAAACAACATTGGAAAAACTACGACATCAGATAAACTTTCAATACCAACTTCTGTTTTAGAGGTAATTAGAACTTCATCTCAAACTTGTATGGTAACTCCTTTGCATAAAATAAATCTGCTTATAATCATGGTAACAACTAAAATTGGTGAAATTGTTGTGGTATAAACACATGATGTACATTATGAAACAATCGTTTTTCAAAGCTATAACTTCAAAGATACACAAACATTACTTTTCCATTCGTGATGAATAGAATATTGAGGAAATAGGAAGACAAAGGAGCAGAGATGGACCTGCAGCAGAGGGAACTACAATTAAAACCTTGCCAATTGGTGTAGATAACATTAGCTTGGGTAGTGGTGTTACAATTCACAAGTCAAGCAGTGCAGATATACTTCCACAAGATTCCCAAGTTGAAAAAGATAATGAGATGCATGAAGACAAGTCAGAAATAGCACAATATAAAAATATCAAAATCCAAGAAGGGGTGAGCTTGTTGGATAAAACAAAGGAAATAGGAATTGTTTCAAATAATAGAGGTGCGGTTACTCCATGTTGTTGCTATCTTCTTGTCACTTTTCCATCCTGTATTTATATGTCCTTAAACTTTTTACAGCTTCTGCAGATACTCGTACAAGATTGGAACAGTACAAACACTTCGTTGATCTCAATGATTCACAAATTTCTCTGCTAGTGGAAGCGATAGAAGCATATCCTCATCTCTGGAATGCCTGTGAGAAGTTTAGTGATCGCTTTCAAGCTTGGATGTTGAAAACATTGGCTGATATGTTGTTATTCCTTCGAAGTGAAAGTGTTGGCAGCGTTAATCCTGAGCGAGAAAAGGAGTTCCTTAAACTATGTGATGAAGCTGTTCAACTTGGATTTGAGAGGTCGTGGGTTGATGATATGCGTCAACGTGTTGTGACAAGGGATCATAAGTTGGACCAAGCAAAGACACGAATTGGTGAGTTTGTTAATAGACATGATCATTTAACTCAGGAACTAGACAACATAAAGAAAGAACTAAGGATTCTTAATGACTTTGTTGAAGCTCAGACAAAATGTTTCGACTTTCTCTGATTTGGAAGTTCTAGTCAAACACTTTGGTTTTATGTATTTTATGTTTCTCCTTAGACATACATTTAGTCTTATTTGCGATTCTTCTAAGAATGACTCAGTTTCTGAATGCACTGTTATATGGGGTGTATAAAGCAAGATGTTTATGTTTATTATGTTGCATTTACCGTGCAAGCCTCTAATTCTTTCAGATGCTAGTTAATTTTTTTAGATGATTGATCTAAGAAAAATCTCAATCCGTAGAAGACTTGTTCAAAACATACAACGAGGCCCATACTAAACTACCCCTAAAACACCCAGTCAGAAACACAAAAAATCTCAAAAACAGAAGAGAAGAGTTACATTTAATCCCGGATCCTTTCATAATAAACTAGCCGACACCTTCTTTCACTATTAGAAAGTTTACCGGACCATCAAACCAGTGCGTGAGCTCTAGAAAATTTCGAATCATAAAGTTTATCTACCATTCATTTCTCCTCTGAATATGACAAGAGCATCGGTCACAGAAATAACAGAGTGAAGAAGAAAAAGAAGAAGCAACGAAAAATAAGGCCAAATTTAGATTCTCTATAAATTAATGTTTCTAAAACGAAATTATTACTCTTGGCATGATACAAATCAACAACAAACTGATAATAAAGTTTCAAGAGGGGTTCTTAGGAGGTGTGGCTGGCTTGGTAAACCAAGTGGTGTAGAGAAACTGTTTATGAGCCCCGACGTGGTTGCAAACGAGACGAACCTTCTGCCTCTCTCTCATCCATCTCAGCATGATTTTCATGTGATTCTTGCTTGTCAAATCTTTCAATCCAACTTCCTAAAATCCAACATCTCAACATTATTTCCTTTCAATCAAGTTTATATCAAGAAAGTAAATTACACTAACATCACCTAAAGTTTCAACGATTAGCATGAAAATCTCTTCATCTTTTTTTCTATTCATACACCATCTTCCTTAATTGTTCGAAAAACAACTTCCAGACATTACTTGTACATTACACTAGTTTCATAAAATGTTTGAAAAACATTATACTGTACGTCGGAATACTTAACAAAATACTTAATTACACTTCAGGTCCTGAGTTGTTGCAATTGCACAATTCTAGTCCCAGAGATTCAAATTATGCCAATCAAATTTCAAGTTATCGCAGATGTGCGACCTTAGTCTCTCATGTCCTAATGGTGTCAACTGAGTATCCTAGATATTGCAATTGTGTCCATCGAATCCCCAAACATTACAATTGTACGATTTTAGGTCTTCGATCAAATGTTACTTGCGGAAATAACTTACAACATGTCCGCTGACTTAAATCAAACAATTGCAACAATTGACACAATTAACCGAAACATCAAAAGTGAAATTCAGTCTTCAAAAAATCCATGCAATCTCGAAAAAACAGAAGAATATGACTATAGTTTACTCATGCCTACAATAATAAGAATGAAATTGGAGAGAATGAAAGAAAAGCCAGTGCACCTTGACGCGTTCCCAGGTGTTAGCAACGGTGATGGGACCATGCTCCTTGATGATATCGAAGAGGGTTCTGGTTATCGTTTGCCTCTGCTCCGGCGGCGTTTTAACTGCCACGGGCCCCATCTTCGGCTTCGACTTCTTCGCCAAACATCTAATCGCCGTCCCAAACATTACCTTCCTCAGACACAAACTCTATTCTGCAAAGCAAACACAAAATATCTATGAATCAATCAATAAATCTTCCAATAATTACATCATTATACAACTCTGTTTCCATGAACACACGATCATAGCATAGCAAGATTTCAAAACGATACAATGCTACGAAATCGAAGTACCCAAGCAAGTAAAGCTCGCTGTTGTCGTCAATCAATTTAGGGTGAACTGAATACTGAGCAACCTGTTGTGAGTCAAGACTTCGATTATGGGCCGCCTCTGATGGGCCTACAAAATTGTGGATTTTGTTATTAGGCTTGAACCATTACATGTGAAACGATTTTTTTCGCACTTCCATAATTTTTAGATGCACCCCATAACTTTTAACGTGACATTTTACCTTAAAGAAAATTATAATTTTTTGATATTCAACTCAAATGTTTTTAAATTAATTTTATTTTTAATATGATATTTTTTATTAAAATCTAATAATAAATTATATAAAGTTATAATTTATTCTAAAAAATAATTATTAAAATCACACGTGTAACTTTTGCATTAAAGATTCGATACATTTATATATATATATATATATATATATATATATATATATATATAATTACTTACACGGACGTGTATTAAGATCTGGTAATTTTATCGCACCATCTTTTTCCGTAATAAGATGTAATAACGAAATATTTCTTATTGGATATATGTGTACAAATGTTTTAGTTGTTATTGTTTGTAAGAGTTTTTTATGATGATAGAAACTGATAAAGAAGAATAAGAATAAAAAGTGTTAAATGAATTATTCTATGAACTAAAGTTATTTTTTAAGATAAAAATTAAAAGTTATATTAGAGGACATTTTTCAATTAGTTTGTGAAGAAGTTAGTTTTATTTTATAAAAAAATATTTATTCTGTTTATCAATTTTTTAAAAGAAAAAACACCCAAACATTATATAATTTCAATAAATTCCATTTTATTATATAACACAGAAATATTCTATATTATAATATAATTCTTATGATTTCATCACATTTCAATTAAGTTCAAATTAAATTCTTAATATTAAAATACGTTATTCCAAAAACTTTTCTGTTAATATATATAGTCGCTCTAAATATATAAACTCGGTTTGATGGTTGTTGCGGTTGATTTGGAAAAACGCATTAATCTTGGTATTAAGTAATCGAGCTTGTTATTGTTCCATCAAATCAAGATTAATTAAGACTCTTAAGATGCTTTTAGGTTTATTCAATCAAATCCAACTTGAATGGTTATTTGAGTTTTAACTTTTTTTCTGAATTATTTTATTTTCTATTTTAGTTTTATGCCATTTTCTTTTTGGCTGATACATTCGTCAGTTTGTTACTCTTAAAAAAAAAAAAATTAAGCTTCAATCAAACCAAAACTCCTTATAAAAAAACAATTAGACAAATATGATAATATTTATGAATGATCAATAGTTTATAAATAGTGTAAGAAAATTGTTCATTAATCACTGTATCATTTAGAGAAAATGTGAAATTGGAGTGCTAACGGATACAGATACCGTATAACAGATATTCGTATGTATATGATTATATTTACAGAATAAATATTTATTTAACGGGTAAGGTACAAATATGTGGCATGGACATTCCTAGTTCTATGGTAACAAAGGGTGTTTAAGTCTTTTCCTAATATTGTGGCGTTACAGTTATTAATTATGGGGTGCAGAGGCAATAGCCTCTTTCTATATGTTCTGCTGTATCTTTGAAAATTCAAGCCCATTTTATATTCTTTCACCCATCATTATTGCCATTTTTACCTTTCGCCTCAACGGAATTTTCATTCTTCTAACAAGATATAAACAATTCCGCACATTAAATCAATGCCTAACACATATTTTCAAATTAATCTGCAAGCTTATTTTATTTCACAAAAACACAAATGACTCATTCATAATTCCATTTGTTACTCACTATTGAAGAGTGACTATAAATTTTTCAATTACCATAAAAAAAAAACTAAAATTTTAATGTATATCTGAGTTAAAACAAATTATGAGGTGAAAAGTATATCAATTATTAATCAGTTACTTTTATAGATGATAAACTTTTTTTTAACACTCACCACCCGATGGGTTTATATATATATATATATATATATATATATATATATATATATATATATATATATATATAACATTAATCTTAGTTAGATATATAAAATATTTAATATTATTTTTATCCTTAAAATAATAATATTATGAACTTTTATTTTTATATAATATTTTATTTTATTTATTTTATCTAATATGAAATTTTAATTCATACTTAAATTAGTTTCAACGACAAAAATTAAAAAATATAATTTAAAATCATGGGTATCGGTGTGTTTGTGTTTGTTTATGTATTTTTTTTCTTTGCCTAATTTAGGTTTGAAGTCTTCGTAAAGGGTTAAGTGTCATTGCTGCCAGATTTGTTCCATGATCCTAAGACTTGACTTCGATTTTTTTTTTAATTATTGATTTTTCTATTGTTTTTTTTAATCTTTACTATGGATTCTTTTAGGTTGATGCATCTTTATCTAAATTTCATTGATTTTTTTTTTCGTTAATTAATGATCATTTAACTCAAGTTAATACGCTATTCAACGCGAGTTATGTGAAAGTTGATTAACTCCAGGATCGAATAGGAAATAAATCAAGAATATGAAGTGACGAGTGATTTGTTAATTTTATTGAATTTAACTATTTTTTAACTGTATATATTTTTTTCTTGAATTCATTCTGAATTTTTTAGAGTTAAAAAACGATAGCGAAATATATATTTATGAAGTTTGTCGTAAATAACAATTAATTATGTGGAGAGACTTATTAGGAAATTTTAAAATTAAAAGTTAATTAGGAGGTTAAACATCAAAATCATGATTGATTTGGCAATGAAATTACATGATTTATCAATAATGTTGCTCAAAATCTGAAGCAAATACAATTATTTATTTGGAGTGGCAAGTGGCAAGCCTGGCGCGTGTCTTGTGATGCAGAGGAGTCGCGTGGTGAGTGGCAGACGCGTTAACACGAAGCATGCAATTCTGAGCTGAAGAAAAAAGGCTTCTCCCTCTTTCTTCTGTTCTCTCTCTCTGACTTCCCACACCACACCACTCACTTTCTCTCTCCTTCTCTTCATGTCTTCTTTCTTACATCAAACGTAGATTTTCTTTTTTTCTTTTTTAATCTTTACCCGAGTTTTACTCTCGCAAAGTGGTAAGCAAAATATTTGGTCTATATTATTTATTTATTTATTTTGGATTTCTCCTTTAATTCAATGAATGGCCCTTGAGATCTTGCAATTGGAGCTTCCATTTTTGCTGCTTGTCCAATATTCTTATTCTCAGATCGACCCCTTTTCGGTTACTTAACTGGGGAAAGTTACTCATGAATTTTCTCCACTAAAAATGTTATTTTTTTTTGGTGGGGGGGTTTTGATTAGCTGTTTGACCTCTGTTCAGGTTTATTTGGGGAAGTTTGATTTGGGAAATGAACAAAGGACAGTCACCGGAGCCTCTTGATTTCTTCATCTGGACTGTTGAGGTTAATCATTTCTCTCCCTTGTTCAATCGATGGACTTATTTTCATTTGTTATTTACTTTCTAATAACAAAAACTTTTCCCTGTGATCTCCTTGATGTGATTTGCTCTTTTAACATGTAATTAGGTTTCTTGCAACAGTTAGTTTAACTATTGTTGGGTTCATAGCTTGAACTTTCTCCATGGTAGTCTTTTTGTGATGCTCATTTGTAAAAAGTAAAAGTGGAGATTTAACTTTGTTCTCATGTGTCGGAAAATTTGAACACAGTGTTGTCTGATCAAGTTGGAAATTTGGTGGATGATGTTCAAGTCCTTCTCAGTTTGGAAATAGTTGGCTAATCAAGCTTGTGCGTGCATTATTTCATTTAATTCTGAATCTCATCTTCTTTCTATTCTTGTCCCAAGTTGTCTGGTATTTACATATAGTCTTCAATTCTTGCCAGATAATTTTGTTCAATTCTTCAGTTTGACATTAGCAGTTTCTAAGATCATTTCAGAAGTGAGGGGTTTAATATTCTCTCGAGAAAATAATAGATTACATCGAATGCTTACCTACCCTTTTTTGCAGCACACCATAGGTGTAAATCTTCGTCTGATGAGTTCCCACTGCAAAGCTATATTCTTCTTTCTATGGTCTTTGGATTTCTGGACTTTGTTGTTGCAACTATGTTTTGGAAACATAGCATATGAAACTAGATTGAAATATTATTTTTATGTTGATTATGCCCTTAGTCAATGTTCCTCTTTCAGTGGTTTATCCTTGTTGTCAGTTACTCCGTTAAGTATGTTATTAAGCCCATACATATTAAGTGTAAACACTATAGATAACAGGGTATTATCTCGTAGTTCTCCTTTTATGTGTGTATCAAGGTCCCAAGATTGCAGTGTTATTTTACTCATGTATTGTGTATGTTTCTAGTTATGTGTTGTCTACATGCTTATTCAGCACTGTCTTACAGGTCTAGACTATTTAACGTAATTGATGCACAGTTAATAACTGATATTATCTAGTCTGGAATGCTTCCACATGTTTTCTTTTGATTCATTGTTGCTAACTGCATGATGAATTGTGAAAATTACACAAGAGTTATGTTGAGAACGATCTAAGCTTGGTGAATATAAAATCTGGGTGCTGTTACGCAAGTATATCATATAGTGCATCTCCATAGCAGAGTCCAAAATGTAACCGATCATTTAAACTAACATCTGAATTCCTGCTATCTCGTGTGTTTTACCAGGATGTTGGCTTGTGGTTGGAGACTATAAATCTTGGTAGTTACCGCCAAATTTTTAAAGAAAATGGTGTCAATGGAGAATATCTGGAAGGCATGTCCATGTTTACGACTGAACAGATCCTACGTTTTATAAGACGTTGCCACATGAAGTGGGGAGACTTCATCACATTGTGCAAAGAATTGAGACGGATTAAAGGTTTCTCTCTCTCTCTCTCTCTCTTCTTCCCCTTTTAAACAGTAAACAGACAAACACTTGCCAATAAACTCTCATTGAACATTTTCATTTTTACCTATCTGTTTTGTGCTCCTCCCCTGGTGAGGCATGATCATTGATGTTGTCACAATCATTTTCCGCTATTTGAACAATCTATAAGGAAACATGGATATACTAGAAGAATGATTAAAGTAGGGGTCTGGTATTGCTGTATTAGTGTGAGATATATCTAGAATTTTGATAACTTGTCTATTAGTTATTGGTACTGCTGTCATTTCATCACAGACATCAACCATTAAAGGGTCTCGTCATAGCACATAATTCTCTATATTGTGCAGCATCAAGACAAGCTGTGAATTACATTTTCTAAAGAGTACTCCTTCCTTATATATATGAGTTTTAAACTCTAAAATCATTTGTTTTCACATTCTTCTTTTCAAATTAGTGTTCCCGTTAAACATTTTTCTTTAATACATTAAACACTAAATATCATGGGTTTCTTCTCATTTAGTGCCTCTAAATATAAAGATTTTTCTACCTTCAAATGGAAAAAGGAGAGTTAAATTATATGCATTGACAGTTTTCACACAGATATCTAATAGGAATTTATCTATGATCACATCATTCTATTTATTAGCATGATCTGATGACATGCTAAATTCCCATCGAATGCTTATGTTAAAAAATTTACACTGAAAATACAGTAAAACTCCAAAAAACCAAACAGAAGACTGTGTCAGAGGAATCATTTTGGTAACAAAGAATGGCTGAATCAAATTTGAAATTAGTGATTTTTTGAAGGACCAAATGATATCATTATACAGGGTGAAGTCATCCAGAACATGATTGTCAAGACGTCCATTCCTAAACATGTGACATGTTTATATATAAGGAGACATGAAATGTACATATGCCTCTTGTGTTTGTTTTGTTGTGACTTTTCTTGCAAGATGATATATTCCTGTGATAACACTAAAAGAGAGAAGTGGGTGTTTACCCCAGTAAAGTTGAAGAAAATGGCTTTATCTGTTACCTGCTCCTAACCTCTGAAAGGCCATGTTGGTGTCTGTAGTGGCTTGTCTGAAAGGGGAGCAGAAGGTGCGGCGGCCGTGGTGGGCACCGGCATGCCTATCCACAGTGTTCTTAAAGGTTGCAAAATCCAACAGACAATCAAGAGTTGTTTCCCTGAAGCTGGAACCATGATACAAAAAATCTCTCCAACTGTACCAGTGTACGTATAGCAAATTTCTTTTTGCCTAGAAAACAAAAGATAGGAAAGAACTTTTTCTAGCCCTTTTTTATATATATATATATTTTTTTCTTTGGATTCCAAAACCTGGTTGTTTTTTCTCCTCTGGAGAACTGTTATGTTGTAGAAGATCCTTGTGCACTAATTTCCAGTGCTGTGTAATTATGTATTCTATTATATGTGAACGAAAATACTATATATGCCGTTTCTCTTCATCTTCTAATACCCCATATTTGTACGTCTTCATTTCCCTGTATCAGTAGTAGTTAGTTTCTTCATATACCAGTTAAATTATTTGATATTTTCTCGACACATGTGGACCTACAAGTTTTTAACCCTTTAATAAATACAACAATACAACGATGACATACAGTATCACTTTTTGGCAAAAGCACCATTTTGATGCAACTTTTTTTTAAAATTATCAAAATGGACAGATTTGGAAAAAGTTACAGAAGTGAACAAGTGCCAAGGTGATACAATGTCACTGTGAAAAAGTTGTGCTACACGACTTCAGTTCAAAGCATTTTAAAAATTGAAGTCGTGTTAAAAATTGAAGTTGTGTTAAGTTAACACAATTTTAGTTTAAAAATGTACTGAAACAATTCAACTTTATTAATCTTCTTTTGTTTTCATTTACTAGTTTTTGATGAGTTATAAAAAGTGGTTTTTGCGTTGAATGAAGAGATATTATTGATAATTATTTTTATTAATTGTTTTAATGTTAATGAATGAAAGAAAAAATTAGGTTAAAATACTCCTTTCGTCCATGTTTTTGTTGAAAAATCTCAAATAGGTCCTAAGATTTTTTTTAGTCTCAATTAGGTCCATATTTTTGAAAATGTGTAACAATTAGGCCCATTCCGTTAATATAGAGTTAACGGTGTTAAGGATATGTCACGTGTCAGCTTCTCATTTTTTTGAATTTTTTAATTTTTTTAATTTTAATTTTTTAATTTTTTTTAATTATTTATTTATTTTTTTTGAAAATTATTCATGTCACGTGTCACATCAATATTGTGCCACGTGTCAAGTCAGTAAGGTGACACGTGTCAAGTCATTGTTTTAATCTCAATTTGGTCCATATATTTGTTATTTTAATTATATTTCAGTCCATTTTTTTTTTAATTTTCAATTTCATCATTTCCAAATTGAGATCAAATTTAACTTTTATATAAATTTTATAATGATATT
>Ga0214545_1013049_pt1 | contig 10533 bp, 1 predicted proteins | sample CNSS4metaG_FD_160064 | JGI IMG/M metagenome (GOLD analysis project Ga0214545, IMG submission 160064) | Root nodule microbial communities from cowpea collected in UCLA plant growth center, Los Angeles, California, USA - CNSS4 | ecosystem: Host-associated > Plants > Roots > Nodule | place: USA...
TGCGCGCGCGAGGAAGAAGGGGTTCTGTTTTTGAGCCCTAATTAAACAATATGGCCTCGGTTCCACGTAGAACCGAGGCATATAACCCCTATTTGGCCTCGGTTCCCTAACACCCGAGGCCTATAACAGGTTTTGGCACCGGCTTTTCCCCAACCGAAGCCTATAGGTCCCAACGTCAATGGCATTTTTGAAATTTCTGGCAATCTTTTTGGCTTCGGGCCTCCTTAACCGAGGCCTATTATAGCGTTTGGCACCGGTTTCTTCAGAACTGAGGCCTAAAGCAGCGTTTGGCACCGGTTTTTGGCTGAACCGAGGCCTATAAGTTGCCTTTAATTTCAAAATTGCCACCGCACCGTTATATGCTTCGGTTGCTCGTCAACCGAGGCCTATAAGGCGAGGTAAAATCCCAATTCTGCACTAGTGATATATAAAACTAATAACAAAAATTTTATTGAAAAAAATAATAATAAGAGAGTGAGACATAAATTTATTAGAAAGTTATATTAATTTTCTTGACTTTGTTAGGTCAGAAAAAATTGCGGATCCGCTCACCAGAGAAGTGATTCATCAATGAGTACTTAAGCCGTTGAGGAGAATGAGACTATAGCCTATAAATTAAATGCAACATTGGACACCCATCTCCACATGAATGACAATTCCATGGAATGGAGTTCAATGGGTAACAACAAAGTTGTTATTGACTAAAGTACATAAACTAATTTCATTAAATTTTATGTCTCATTCCTATGACGAGGTGTACTATAAATTGTGGCAATAATTAGGTTGAGGTATATGCATTATTATGCTTATATATATTTTTTTAAATACCTCTTAATAAACCTAATGACAATTATTCTAGGGGTGTGAGTCACAAACCACCCTTTGAGGGTTTACCTAGTGAGTGTGATGGTAGGACTATCATTGTGAGACATGGGCAAGTCTCTAAGTGACACTCATGAAATAAGATACATGCACAAGGTCGTAATGTGCACCCACTGTTTAGAACCTAAGATGAACATCAATATTGTATGTGTTATTTATTAAAACCCAGTCACAGGGGATGTAGCTCAAGACAATTAAGTTTCTGCATTTTCTCAAGTGGAAGTTTATAAGCACTAGGTATAAGGCTCAAACCCGGAAGGTTCCTTACGCTGAACTACAATATTTTGTTTTAAAAGATAATATATTTTATTTTATTTTATTTTTTAAAATTATGTGGGGGATTGTTGGAAATATTTTAATGTAATTTAAAAAAATAAATAATTAATATAAAAAACCTATTGTTACTCAAGTTTTCATGAACTTTTAATTTGATGGGTTAATGTTATTTATGGTTAACGACTATATTTTTTATTACAATTGACTCTTATGTCCCCCTTTTCTACCTAAAAATACCACATAGATGCATGTTGAAAGACACAACAAATACTAAAGTTGTCTCAAAAGTGTTCTTCTTTTCTTCTCTATACTATCTTTTAAGACAGTGGTGTTCATAAGGTTCGGAGATCCTTCGTTACACTTGATCGATCTAACAGGTTGTTGTATCTTGTGAGAGAAGCTCATATGATTTGGTTTTGTCCTGTGCATGCCTCACCCCAAACTTTCTCTATCCTTTTCTCATTTATTTTTTATCTCTTATTGTTATTATAATTGTTGGGTCTGTGATTAATATTTGTTGATTTATATATATGTCCTAGTATTACTATTGCTCTAATTATTATTATTATATTATTTCATATTTGTATTATTAATAATATTATTTGATTAATCTTTTTCTAACAATTTTAAAAGGAAAAAAACTTATAAATATTTCAAAATTATACAACAAGAAATCACTCACATACACCAACTTTAGTCAATCTTACACATCATATAACCAAACCATGGTAACTGCCTCTAGAGGTATTAAATCGAACCTAAGAGATTTTGCACCTGTCATAAGGATTCCAATAACATTTTGGCTTATAAAACCTATGACACTCTAGAAAGGTTCTATTTCATGCCAATTCCCGTCATAAAAACCTCCATCGACTCTCACCAACTAAATACCTTCCTCTACGTGAGTTAGAATATCTAGTAGAGTTTGTATAATCTTCCCTGGGTCCATACTCAATACACTTAACAAGAGTGAAATGCTTTCTCCCTTGAAAGCCATTTCATGTTCATCACTTCACAACCACACATTAACATCTCATACAACATTTAAAAATCCCAAACATCATTCACATATATGCCTTTAATTCACAATAAACATTACCAAGATAATAAGCACAATCACAAGAAAATAACCAAGGAAAAACATATCACACATAGCTCATTCGTCTTATTCTAATATAATCTTAAATCATCACACTGTGTCATACATATGTAGTTTACATCAATCCAAACTTATTTAATAGCATCAATCACCTATTATTTATTTCAAATTAAATATTAATAATTCATCATTTATTTCCTATTGCATTAACATAATATTCATATACAATATTGACATTAAGTACATCAAAACGAAAAAGGCATTGCTTTAACCACAAACCTCTAATCAAAGATCCAAAACGAACAAAGTGAAAAATCATGTGTTTAGGACCAGTTGTCAAAATTTCAGCTTGATCCAATGGTTAACGAAATGGAAATCTCAATTTTCCTGAGATGACATGGAATAAAAAACTAAGTGGTGCCCAACGCTGGGTAAGTGGCGTTCGGTGCTAAAACCCATGGGACTCAATTATTTAAGAGCATCTGACAGTCCAGAAATGGCGTCCAACACCAACAAGTCAGTGAGGCACTATCTGATTGCCACCTAGTGATATTGTAGGGGCACTCGACGATGCACGAGATATTTGAAATTTCTCTATGAGTATCAATTGATCAATTTGACTCTTTCTAAACTATTTACCATTTAATATACTTTATAAGAGTATAATATAACTATACCTTAGCTTAAGAAGCACCAATTTGAACAATCAATTGTCTCACAAAGAAATCCCTCATCAATAACTAAAGCAATGCAAAAGAACCATTTCAAGGAAATACTTGCAATTTCTAACCTATAATACAAATTTGACAATACAATATACTTAAATGTGATTTGTCTCTAATTATTTCTAACTCAACATGATATCAACCATTCTAAGAAACCACATTACCAAAGAGATATTAACCAAAGATAAAATCAATATTCAAATTAATAAGCACAACTCATTAATCCTCTAACTAGTCAAAGTCATCTCATTCATCAATAACAATTTTAACCATAATCTCATATACCTTTGAGCACTTTTAACCATAAAGAAGACAATATCTACACAAAGTAGGCCCAGATAATTGATTTGATATTATTTTTTATTCATAATAGTGACTATTTTAATAACTAACTATTTGTATTTTGTAAATTGGTATGTAAATTGGTCACTATAGTGATTAACAATTTTTGGCCACTAAAATTAGTTATTATTTAAGAGTTTTATTGTAGTGTTTAAATATCACTAACATTCATGCACATATATACCTCTAATTCACAATAAACATTACCAATATAGTAAGCATAGTCACAAGAAAATAACCAATGAACAACATATCATACATAGCTCATTGGGATACTCCGACCTTCAAATAGATAAAGGATGAAGTTAAAGATCTACAAAAAAGATAAAAAAAAAGGTTTAGAAAAAAATTTTAGAGAGATGATATTTCTTATAAAATGAAACTCGATTAATAAAAATTCTTATTTATAATATGAATTTTATTAATAAAATAATTAAGTGTTATTTTTTAAGACCAATTCTTATCTTTGATATTTTCTAGTTCCTTACAATTATGATTGTCAAAGTTTAAACAAATAATTATATAAATTTTTAAAACGTTAGAAGACTATTAAAGTTGGTACTTTATTTTTTTAATAATCAAATGTAAGATAAAAAAAATTGAAGTAAAATTCCTTATAATAAAAGAGTCACTACTAAAAAAGCTCATATTCCTTGCTAATTTTGTTTTGATTTTTTTTTGTAGGAAATACTTATAAATTTTGTTATTAAAAAAAAATTGCAGGAAATTGCTGCCATTTTTCTATTGGCAAAAGCAGAAGACAAGTTAAATGTTGAAGTAAGATTTTGATGATGATAAAAAAAACTTAAAACCCATCTGGAGGAGAATATGAAGACAAGTGTTTCATGTTTAAAGTTATTTTGTAAACTATTTTGTTTTAAAGTGCTTAGAATCAACAGCCAATTCGAAATCTTTATGATTCTTTTATTTTTTCAAAAAACCAATGTGATAATCGATTATCACTTAGGATAATCGGTTATCCTAAGTTGAGTTCATTTTTCAGAAACACACTGGAATAATCGATTATCACCCTAAATAATCGATTATTTCCTCAAAATTTTGTTTTTAGAAAACGCATTGAATAGCAGTTTGAACATGACTGTTCAGTTTTTGACCTAATTTTTGACCCTTATTTAAGGAAACTGCGGTGCTACTTCGAAGTTACCTTTTTTGATAAGCTAGAGTGCTAGTGTTGTGACTGCAAAGAAAGTTCTCTGAGTGTTCTTAAAAGAGCTTTGAAAAACCTAGTGTGAGAGAGCGATAACATTTCCTAAGAGGGTTTCTAGGAGATTGAGTGATGCTGCTATTGCTAGAAAAGCTACCTAATTTTTGAAACCCCTATTTAAGGAAATTGCGGTGCTACTTCGAAGTTACCTTTTTTTGAGAAGCTAGAGTGCTAGTGTTGTGACTGCAAAGAAAGTTCTCTAAGTGTTCCTAAAAGAGCTTTGAAAATCCTAGTGTGGGAGAGCGATAACTTTTCCTAAGAGGGTTTCTAGGAGATTGAGTGTTGTTGTTATTGCTAGGAAAGCTAGGTCAAGTTCTCTGTGTGATTCAGAGAAAGGTTGTTCATCTCTTGTGTCTTCAAGAGAGGTGTTTTCTTTTTCCTATTCTTTTGTTATCTGATTGTAATTTGATATTTTTAGTGATTGAGTTAATCTCTTTATTTAAAGAGATTAACTATTGAAAGTAGAATCTTTTTATCTGAACTAGTATAAATAATTGTGTTAAATCTTCTTCCTTATCTCTTTATTGTTTATATTGTTTTATTTAAAGGAACCAATATTAAATTAATCGAAAAAATTCTTAGAAAAAATAGCAGGAAAAGTCTTTGCTCACTACTAGAAAAAAACAATTTAGCCACCGAAATAATTTAGTCGCAAATTGTGACTGAAATAGCCATTGATTCATAATAGTCACAAATAGCCACCGATTTAGCGACTGAATAGATGTACAATAATATTCATTACTATAGCGACTGAAATAGCCACCGAAACCTTTTAGTCTCTAAATATTATGTTTTAGCCACCGATTTAGTGACCAAAATAAATCTTATTTTGCAAAAAAAATATTTAATATGGTAATTAGTCACTGACTATTTTCAGTCGCTAAACATTATTTAATATGTAATATTTTAGTCACCGATCTAGCGACTGAAATAAATTTTTTATAAAATATATTTAATATGTTAATTAGCCATCAAATATTTTTAGTCGCTAAAATATTATTTAATATATAATATTTTAGCAACTGATTTAGCGACCAAAATAATTTTTTTTATAAAATATATTTAATATGGTAATTAGCCACCGAATATCTTTTGGTTGCTAAAACAATATTTAATATGTAATGTTTTAGCCACCGATTTAGTACCGAAAGAAATATTATTTTATAAAATATGTTAAATACATTAGTTAGCCATCGAATATTTTTCACTTACTAAAACATTATACAATATCTAATACTTTAACCACCAATTTAGCTACCAAATAAAGTATTATATTATAAAATATATTTAATATAGTAAGTAGTCTCTTAACAAATTTGCAAGAAAATTCTTATATAATATGAAAATATTTAGTAATGAATTAGTTTTAAATGGATTACTTTTAGTTTTACTCTTTATATAACCCATGTTTATACTTTAACATTTATGTATATATATTTTTTTTAAATTAAAATATTAATATATAATGTTAGTTATATCATTGCATGAAAATAATGCATTATTTGATGACTTCGTCTTTTAATTAGATAATTTTATCTTTTAATAAATAGAAAAATTATTTATTTACTTAATAAAATAAATAATTGAATATTTTTTATTTAAAATAACTAAATAATTTAATTTTTTTAATCATTACGTTTTTAATTGATTATCATAATGATTGCTTTATATATTTTAATATAATAAAAATGTAAATACAAGCGTGTCCGTATTTGTTTTCTTAATAAAATGATATTTTAAGTTAATATTTATTTTCAAAAAGAGTTAAAATATAATTCTTCTTGTTGTGAAAGAAAAAGTGTTTGAGTAATATGTTTTCCATTATTTTAAACAACTTTCCAAAGTTTTAAATATAGCAACAGTTATACATTTAGCGACAGTGTAAAATCTGAGACAATTTTCAGCTGTTATATAGCAGTTATGTAACAGAGTTTAAAAAAGTAAGGCAAATTTGACCCTTCTCATGGAAGGTTCCTATAAAAATTATTGTTATCAAACACATTTTTTTTCATTACTTATATTTTTTACTTTCTTTTTAATCATTACTTTTTTAAGATAAATATTATTTTGTCTTTTAATTTGTGAAAACTAAAATTTTCAAAAATATTTTTCAGCTAACATTAAATTAAAAATATATCAAACATAAAAACAATTCAAATGCTATTATAAAAAGTATTTAAAACGTCAAATAAACTTAATAAAATCTAGTTAAAATGACAAAATTCATGCATTTTTTAAATTTAAAGACTAAATTAGACTAAAATTTTTAAAAAAGAATAACTTATTTTCACTAAAAATAATATATTTAACTATTTTTTTTTCTCTTTACACGTTTATTATATATATATATATATATATATATATATATATATATATATATATATATATATATATATATAAAGTTTAACTAACGGCTAGTGCTTAAATCGTCAGTTTATTCCTGTAAATACAAAATTATTCCACAAATTTTTGTTATTTTGCCATCATTATATTTCTAGGCATGATATTTTCGGGAGTGAAGTTAAGTTAAATAACTCGAAAAAACCTCTTCTTAAGCTTATTTCTGGGGAGCTTGATCCAAATTTATATAATACCTAATTTATGCAAGTCGACATTAAAATAATGTACTTTGAAAAAGAAGTTGCTTGTATCGGATGAAAACTATAAAAAAAAATGTTTATAATGTGAGGAAAATATAACCGATATAATCGGTGGCAGATCTTCACCAATAATTTAGAATGAGCCAAAATAATACACTCAAAATTTATATATTTAATGGTTGTCAGTAATACATTATTTAATATAACCATAACTATAAAAGAAATCATATATATTTAAAGGATTGTCATTCATTCATTTAGATCCTCGAACTCATTAATAATTGAATCAAAACTTATTTCGTTTTCAATGTAAATAATCATATTGCCGACAAAAAAAAATCATCTTTTAATTTATTTTACAATCTTATTAGATAATTTTCTTTACAGAATATGATATTTCTGTTTAGATGTAGAAATAAAAAGAGCTAAAATAAGACGAATTAGACAATCAATAAAGTAAAATGTCCTTTTGACTCTTCTATTTTTGTCAAAGATTGATATAATTCAAACATGATTGATAAATTCTTTAAATTTTGATGGTTAGGAGTATCAACAATAAAATGTTGGAGTTGAAATTTAAAACTAATATTATTTTCATCAATATACCATTTTCTTTTTTAAGTTTAAGAATAAAAATTTATTATAATCTAATAAAAAAATTGAAAGAAAAAATATGACAATCAAGTCATAATTAAAAAAATTAATACGCAAAAGGTTCCTGAGATAAAAAAATAATACTAACTATTAGTAAACTAATATTTAAGTATTAAGTGAGATAAAAGAAGGTACCTTTTTGTCTTCAAGAATGGAAGAGAACAAATGAAAAAATGAGAGTGAAAATAATGAGTTTGTGTTTAATTTTTTTTAAAAACAATAAAAAAACAAGTAAGAGTAAAAGATGAGTATAATTTATAGATAAAAAATATCTTAATAAATATTTTTATTCTTTATTGTATTTGATTTTATGTTTTTATTATTTATTAGCATTAAATATTATATTTTATAAAGAAATAAAAAAATACCTAATTTAAGTTTTCATCTATTCTCAACGTACATTTTATATATAAATTTAAAATTTTAAAATATTTTAAAAGTTTTAATATATATATATATATATATATATATTATTTTAAAAAAATTCAAAAATATTGGGGGCAATGATCCCTCCGTCTCTTCAATAATCCGCCCTGAATATAATATTGGTTGCTTGAGATATTCTTGAAGAAGCTCGTTTTGATAATGTAAAAAATGTGAGGAAAAAGAATCAGAAAGTAGCTTCATGAAAAGAAAGAGTTCACAACAACACGTGCTTCTCATTATGATAATCAATAAGTTGAGTCAAAAGATTTGAATAATTGATACCTAAAATAACTATATATGTAACAAAAGTGAAAAATGTTAGGTTTGTCTCATTAATAGTTTTGACTCAAAAATTAGTGACATATATAATATTCTAAGTCAATTATATGGTATGATACGTTATTAGAATTATATTTTGAAAAGATTAATGACTAAAATTTTAATATTCTTTTTCTATGGAGTGGGATGTCAGCCCATTTCCTCTTTTATCTTTTCTTCAAATCAAAGAATCAAAATGAAACAACATATGCTTAAAATATAATAGATAAACTTCAGAAAGGAAATAAGATCACGTTGGTTTGACTTATTTTAAAGAAATATTTTCTTTTATATTTTGATAATATATATATATATATATATATATATATATATATATATATATAAAGATTGAGTTAATTTTAATAATATTATTTATTCTTTATCATGTTTTTGGCGTTAGAACTAGAATTTGTTTACTAGAACAAAAGTAAAAGATTTTTTAAACATTTCTTGTAATCATTTTATTTTATATGTGGATTGAAGCTGAACTTTTTATATTTTAATTTTCTTTTTATTTAAAAACTAAAAAACAATCAATTTATAGTAAATTATATAATTTATATTTATAATTGATGCAAGATTTGTTTTTTTATTAACAAAAACAATATTTATTTCTACCGCGTCCAATAATCTCACATCGATTAGGAGTCTGGGCCTAAGGCATTTTAAATAAGGGTTAAATATGTTTTTGGTCCCTTAATTTTCAGTGAATTTTGGAATTAGTCCATTTCGAAAATTTTGACCAATTTAGTCTTTCATCTTTCGAAATAAGTGAATTTAATCATTTTAATCAATGTTTGTTAAGTTTATTTGACATTTCAAGCGCATTTCATAATAGTATTTGACTTAACATTAAAGCAAAAATGTGTCAAACAGTATAAACAACTCAAGAATGATTCTGAAATGCGTATGAAACATCAAATATGTAAGACCCCATTTCCTTTTTCCAGCCCTAAAGGTTAGTGGGCTGCCCCTAAGTGGGCCTAAGGGTTGGCCCAGTGTATATAAGCCCTTAGGTCTGCCCTAAACCTAGGGTACCCTACCATTTTCAGACACCTTGTCCTTGCTTGGAGCTGCAGCCGTCACCCCCTTCCGCTAGGGTTTGCCCTAAGGTCCGCCTCGTTCAAGCTCAAACCCGGTTCCGGCTCCACGTAAGTGTCCTTTTTCCAGATCTTATGGCTTCCATCGTTTTCCCTCCACCCTTTCCATGGTTAACGTTTAGTAATAATGCGCCCTTGCTTTTACCTTCTGTTTTCAGCTCCGTAGTGAGCCCTTGAGCTTCTATGCTCCTTGGTTACGCGTCGAAGGTCCTGTACGAACCCATTTCCAGGTACGGGAAGTTAGGGTTCTAGTTTCGAGTCTTTTTGGAGCTGTTCATGAGTTATTTGTTGATTGTACGGTTGGATCTGTCGTTTGGATGCATGAGAGTGCTTTGCATGTGTGGTTTGGCCGGAAAACATGGCTGTGCAGTGAAGAACAGTGGCGAGACCTGTTAATCTCGCCCAAGTGAGTCCATCTCGCCTAGGCGAGATGAAACAGGGAGCTCGCCTAAGTTTCTGCACGAAGGGTCGCCCAGGCGACCCACTGTGCTTTTGAGCGAGCAGGCAACTCGCCTAGGCGAGAGGGATCTCGCTTAAGCGAGATCCCGCGGTGCTCATGCCCTGGTTTTTCGAGCCCTCGCCTAGGCGAAGGGGGGGCTCGCCTGAGCGAGCCTGTCTCGCCTGAGCGAGACCCTTCAGCCTGAGCGAGGGGTTTGGGCGAGACAGTGTGGTGTTGGATTGCGTTTTTGTCCTCTTGTGCTTGGATTTGTTTGAGTATGACTGCTATGATGAGATGCATGTACTGATGTATGAATATACGCCTAATGGGTTGCTATATATGCGTGACATGATTCATAAATGATGAATGATGAGTGTGGTGGGGACTTAGCATGTGAAATGAGTATGCGGTTTGAAACTAAAGGAACATGGTATAAATATGAGACTA
>Ga0214545_1013051_pt1 | contig 10532 bp, 5 predicted proteins | sample CNSS4metaG_FD_160064 | JGI IMG/M metagenome (GOLD analysis project Ga0214545, IMG submission 160064) | Root nodule microbial communities from cowpea collected in UCLA plant growth center, Los Angeles, California, USA - CNSS4 | ecosystem: Host-associated > Plants > Roots > Nodule | place: USA...
AACTTAAAAATGTATAAATGGAATAAATACATAGATTGATAAATAAGATCTATACATATATAGATAGATAATTGGCTTAGATGTAAGCAAAAAATTCCAATGATAAAGTTTAAAAAGTAATACATAATTAGTTCAGTATTGTGATTAGGGATGTCAACGGGGTGGAGAAGATATTGGTAGTATCTCTCTTGTACCCTACCCACTGGATAAATATTTGTCCCGTACCCGTACTCATATCCGTCGGGTATCCGTTATGCGGATATCCGCCTATTTTTTTCATATCCGTGGATATTTACAAAATTATTTAAAAAATAAATATTTCATCATACATTCAAATAAAATAAAATACATTACTATCATAAATTAGTTGCGGATTTTATCCACGAATATTTGCGAGTACGGATTTTTTTTACATTCTTAAATGTGACATTTAAAATTAGTTGTCAAATAATGGAGATGATTGAGTTTAGTTTAGGAAATAAAATATTTATCAATTACAAACAAATAGATTGATAATATATTAGATCATTTCGAAAATAATAATAGGTAAATTTATTTTTAAAACACGGTTTTTTAGGAATACAAAAATATATAAAAAAGTATAAAAAAGATATTTTAAATTTTAATAAAAATATATTGTTAAAACGACTGAAAATATTTTAACCAAAAGATAATGAAATTACACATTTAAGTATTAGAATATGAAAGTTTAAATTAAATAAAAGAAAATTGAGAAGAGACCCAAGATTTTTACATATATTTAATTGAACATTTACATTAATTTGTCTCTTTTATATTTATTTATAGTAGTAAATATATTGATAGAAATATAAATAGATTAAATATATAAATAAGATAAACAAACAAATAAATTGGATATATAGAATAATTATATAAAAAGATAAATGTCTGGGTTAAATATATATATATATATATATATATATATATATATATATATATTTCTAAATATGTGATATATAAAAGAAATAAATAAAAATATAAAGAGTGAAGTACACGTAAGAAAATTTTTATAAAAAATAAAGAAATTTAATCTTATAAATTTTGAAATTTATATATATATATATATATATGTAATATTATATAATTTAAAAAGATTTAAGTGTATTTATGTTATTTTACTCATTTAAGAATTAAATAATTTTAAAATTTTAAAAGAAACATAAATTTAGTAAAATTTGATAGGATAAATAGTTTTAAAAAATTCAACACACCAGTGCAAGAAAGGGAAACGACAGCGGTTATTTTTCACTTTTTGCTTCGGGTTCGCACCCGAGGCATATACTGCCGAGGTAAAAAGACACTCCTTTATGCCTCGGTTATCAACCTGAGGCATAAAAAATAGTTACTGCCTCGGTCTCCACCAACCGAGGCCTAAACTCCTTTTCCCACTCTCTCTTCAAACCCTTTTGGGAGAACAAGTTCATCACCACCATGCTTGAAGACATCACCTTTATCGGCATCCCTCAAGGGTTTTTTTTGGGTCTTTTGGGGTCTTTTGGTTTTCTTTTTCTCTCTTACGAACACAACATCACAGTAATGCATAAGCAAAACCAGCCACATAGGTCCAAACTGAGATCGAAAACCAGATCCAAAACTCCAAATTGGAAACCAGATCAAAAAACAGATCCAAACTTCCAAAACTAATATGCACCAAATCTGCAATAGAAACCCCTTTTCTCCTACCAAAAGACCCTATGTGCAATGGAACCTTCGTGATGGTTGCTCGGAGAAGACGAAGAAGCAGCGGCGTCGGAACAATCTCGTCGATGGTGAAGTGGCAACACAGCGGTGGTGCAGCAGCGGTGTAGGCGGAACGAAAATGCAGTGGCGCAATGGAGTTGCTCGAAGAAGAAGAAGAAGATGCAGCGGTGGCCACGAACAACCTCCTCCACGGTGCAGCGGCGATGCAACGGTGGTGAAGCCAGGACGAACGATTGGGGTGCAGTGGAAGAAGAAGAAGAAAAGATTTGCGATGCTGTATGGAGGATGCTCGGAGAAGAAAAAATCGCAGAAGGTTTGCGCTGCTGCGAAAAGATTTGGGTTTTTTTATAACCCTACGAAGCCATACTGCCTCGGTTAATTCGAAACCGAGGCATATTGTCTTCTTATATGCCTCGGTTGGCAGGAGAACCGAAGCATAAGGTTCATACTGCCTCGGTTATAAAAGAACCGAGGCATAAAAGCAGGTAAAAATTTTCAAATTTTGGAGACAGCGCGAATTAGTAAAATTTTTTAAGCTATATGCCTCGGTTAGTATAACAACCGAGGCATAAAAGGTGACTTTAATTACAAAAATGCCACCGCGTGTTTATATGCAGCGGGTGCGCAGGAACCGAGGCATATACTGCGATGTAAAAACTGTAAAATGCACTAGTGCTTGGAACAATTCCCTTATGTTATCAAGTACAAGAAAGGGAAAGCTAATGTGGTGGTTGATGCGCTATCAAGGAGATATACTCTCTTAGCCAAGCTTGGATCCCAAATTCTTGGATTTGACAACATATGTGAATTGTATATTCATGATCCCTTCTTTGCTACCATTTATCATGATTGTCTCACTAAGTCCCAAGGCGGCTTTTATCTCTCAAATGGGTATCTTTTCAAATAAGGCCGCCTATGTATTCCTCTAGGTTCTCATAGAAAACTTTTGATCAAAGAGATGCATGAGGGGGGACTTATGGGTCACTTTGGGGTCGCCAAAACTTTGGCCATGCTTAAAGAGAAATTCTTTTGGCCCCATATGAAAAGGGAAATACAAAACCATTGCGCTTGTTGTTTGAATTGTTTGCATGCTAAGTCTAGTGCAATGTCTGTAGGGATGTATACTCCTTTGCTTGTTGCTTCCAGCCCTTGGGAGGATATAAGCATCGACTTTGTCCTAGGGCTTCGAAGGACTTCTAGGGGTGTTGACTCTATATTTGTGGTAGTGGACCGTTTTTCTAAAATGGCACATTTTATACAATGCCACAAAGTGGATTATGCTAGCAACATAGCAAGGTTATTCCTTAGATAAGTGGTTCGCCTCCATGGCTTACCCAAAACAATTGCGTCTGATAGGGATGCTAAATTCCTAAGCCATTTTTGGAGAACCTTGTGGTCTAGGCTAGGAACAAAATCTTCTTTCTCTACCTCTTGTCACCCACAAACTGATGGACAAACAAAGGTTGTCAATAGATCCCTTTCCACATTGCTTAGGGTTTTGCTTAAGGGGAATCATAAATCTTGGGATGAGTATCTTCCCCACATTGAATTTGCTTACAATAGAGTGGTCCATAGCACCATTAAACTCTCACCCTTTGAGGTAGTTTATGGTTTTAACCCTCTCACACAATTGGACTTATTACCTCTTCCAACTTCTTTTGGTTTTGTTCATAAAGAAGGGGTTTCTAAGTCCAAGTTCATAAAAGATTTTCATGAGAAGGTTAAAGACTTAGTTTGGTTGCACTTAAGGAATGAAAGATTTCCTAACCTAAGAAAACCCAAACTTAGTCCCCGAGGTGATGGTCCATTTCAAATCATAAAGAAGATCAATAATAATGCTTATCAATATTACTAATTTGGTTCCTTTTATACGTACTTTTGATGCAGAGGATGACCACCTAGTTTTGAGGGTAAATCCTCTTCAAGGGGGAAGGATGATGTGACCCCAACAAGCCCAAGCTCAGGTGCATCAGCAAGCCCAAGCCCATATCAAGGACCAATCACTAGAAGCATGATGAGAAAGATTCACATGGGCCTTTCACAAGATGATCAAGTCAATCATAGGCTTTTAACATTATTTACATGGGCTAAAGAAATCTCTAAAATATGAGATGATGCATGAAGGAAGTAGTCTAGATTTAAATTGGGCCATTGTTTAGGCTTTACTTTCAATAAAAAGCTAGAACACTTTTGGATCAATTGGGCCGAGCCCAATTTGCTATCTTTGGCAAGAAAGCATGAGCAAAGCAAGGAGCATGTGATGGTAGCATGGAGTGTGTGACTTTGGCAAGGCGAGTGTGACATACCACTTGGCATCATCAAGACTCATCTCCTACATCAAATGGTCTCCAATCAAGCTTCTCCTTCAAGCTACATTTTCATTTCACATTTGTTGCATTTTCTTCTCATTTGGTCGGCCATGTGCTTATAAATAGAGCCATTCAACTATTGTAATTGTTACTCTTGAATTGTTAATAGATGATAGTGTTGAGATCACACCACCCTTTTATTAATTTTAGAGCACACATGGCTAACCTTCTCCTCCATCTTCTCTAGCCAACTTCCATACCAGATCACCACTTCTACTCTTCATCTTCACCAAAAAAAACCTCTATTATCGGAGTACTCATGGTTTTATTGTCATTTCCGATGCACTTCATCTTCTTCTTCTATCTTCCATGGATTGCCTTCCACTTCTCCATCAAGGACGTCCATCATAATGAAAAGAAGCAACAACCCGTATGCCACTCCAACGACAACACAAATCCTTGAATGGAATGGGTTTCCATTAGGGTTCAAGAAAAAAGATTAAACTTGGAAAAAGGGACATCATGAAATTTGTGTTCTCCTCTCCCACACTTTGGTCGATTCCAAATCAGTTGCCACGTCATGAAGTAAAAATGTTGTCAAAATATGGAAGTTAAAATATCATTTTCCATTAGAATAATAACATCAAAACACAGTGTTGAGTAGTTCACGAAACCCAACAATAGATGAGGCATGACTTCGAACAAGTAATAGATTCTCATCGGAACACAACAAGGCATGTTAGTAAAGATAATTATCTAGACGAAAAGGTTCAACCACCTCAAGAAGCCTCTATGCTTGAACAAGCCACCATGAAGTAGGAACACTAACAAAAGTTGCTAAAAGAGCTAGCACCACCCTAGATCCTACCCAAGTCCCGAGATTGTCCGCATAAAAAGAATACTAAAATATAATGATATAAAAGTGTGTAAATAAAATTGAGTAAGTACTTTCTACATGGGTATCTTGTATCTATAGGCTCTTGGGCCTTTACATAGAGATTAAAAACATATTTAGTTCCTTAAAATATAAACAACTTTATTCGAGTTATTCAGGTAATAGAAAAGGAGGATTCATATTGACACATTAAATTGCATTTGGCTTGCCTCAATTATTGATGGCATGAAGCAATTGAAATGATAGGTAATTCAGTAGTTGCCCCTAGTATGACCTTGACAACCAACTCGAGAGATTGCCTCACTTTAAGATGGATGATTACCTAATGAAGTAACTGCTCTAGTTTGGGTTTTGAAGTGAGAGAGATGGACCATGGTAGGAGAAAGGTTGGTCAAGGTTTAGGCTCAAAGAGGAGAAAATGGTTAGACACAAAGATGAAGTTTCATGAAGAATGAACATAAAGAATGAAAAGGTTCCCCTTATTTGATCGATTAATTGCCCTTGCTAATTTTGGAGCTTTTGAAACATCCTAATCAAAAGAAATTACCCTAGTGTTTTATAACAAATCTCAGAACACATTTTTTTCAAATTTTGCTTCTCTTAAAAAAAATATAGGACAAACCTTCTAGCATGTCAAAATATTTTCCTCTAAATTTAAACTTTTGAGAGATAGCAACCAATCTTTGATCTAGGTGGACTTTATTAGGCTTGTATCGTTACCAAGTCTTGGATTATGAAAACAAATGGACAGTAGAGGCCCAAAACAAAAATGTGAGGGTTCTTTGGAACAAGGGTAAAGATAAGGCTTTAGTTGCATATTTAACTTTAAGTATCTCATGATTAGCTCAGAGTATCTCGAAATTAGCTTTAAATATCCTAAGATCCAAGTATCTCAGGTAATGTAGGTACAAAGGAATTTTGTTTCTCTAGAAGAATATTTGTCTTTTACTCCTATTATCTAGGCTATTTATACACATTAGAATTTAAAATTGTATACACTATGAAATTCAAAAATACAAATAAAGTACAATTATTTTCAACTCGTGTGAAAGTGGCTCTTTAACATGCTGCATCAGTTATTTTTGAGTGAGAACCTCTTCATCTTTTCCTTAGACTGTTTAGTAAACAAGTAGAACAAACAAAAAAACACAACACATTGATAGAACTATAATGCTCTAGTAAGGGGACTTGAATAGAGCTTATAAACTATTTTTTGCATAACATTATACTAGATCATCTAGCTCACAAAGATCAAGAAGATAATATTTTATATTAGTTCACACAAACTCATAGGCTACGTCTAGTTCCCCCTTAACTACATAGCTTAAGAGGTTTTGCTAATCAAATAACTTACTACAACGAGTATACCAACCTTTTTAGGTTATAACAAGAGCACAAATCTCCCGTTACAATGAGTACACAAACGTCTCCAAGGTACAATAAGTATCCACACATTTTCTGGTTACTCCTTCTTAATCTCCCCTTGAGATTAAGAACTCTCAAGAATGAAAAGAAAAACTCTTAACAGATAGCACACTTTAAGCTCTAATAAGTGTCTGCATAACATATATTTTGCATAACAAATTAGGCATTTATCTAAGATATAAAAGCACTTTTCTCATAAAAACATGCCTACTTTTGCTCAAGCATCACACTCCCATGAATTTTGGATCATAAAATTAGAATCTTAATATAAATGTCACCTTTTGTAGAAAAATAAGGGAAAAAGGTGTCGAGTGGCTAAGCCATTCCAATCCAGCTTAACCATAATAGTTGAAGATACAAAACACAGCCAGAAGTCCTGCTGCTAAGCCAAAAGAAAGTTATTGAGCCATAAACTCAAAAAGGGGACCAGGAGTAAAAAGAGCTCAATGAACTTAGTAATAGAAGAATCTCAACACTGAACATGGGCTTAATTCAAAATAAAAGGGAATCCATAACATAAAGTTCGTATGGCTGAGTCGGGAAAAGTTAGTTGAGCATTGCCCATACCAATCTATAAAACAGTGATCCTTCCTTGATCTAAGGGGGCAAACTTTCAGAGAATAGATATGTTCTATACCTTTTTCTCTCTAAATTCAATAGATCAATTAGGGTAGAGGGGAAAAGATGGTAAGTTGTAATGGGAAGAGGTCTACAATCATCATGAGTAACTAAAAACTCAAAGAGGCAAGGTTATTTTAAATTGTTTTGCCCTTCTTTTAAGATACGCCTATCTACTTTATCATTTCTTACTCTTGCAATCATATTACTGCAAGTTGTTTGATTAAATTGTGATTATTTAACTAGTTTAAATTGAGTTGAGAAACTAATTTGAATTGAGGTCCAACAATCTTGCTAGACCTGTACCGATGCTAAACTAAGTATCTAGAAGGGATGCTAGGCTTAGGGAAAAGGCTCAAGTTGTAATGCAGTGATTTAGGTAGCTAAGAGTGAGAGATCACCTTGGACTTAATCTCCCTAGGTTCTAGACAATAGAGATGTTTCTATATTTACTAAAGAGAGTGCTTCCAGAGTAAATGTTTTGCACAGTTTGAGATAAGAACATGTAATTGTAATCTGATAAAAAGGGGAAAACAAGAACAATCAACCTTGTCCTCTAAATTAAACCTTGATTCTTGTTAAAAACGTGAAATCACAAAAGTAAACTAGTTGTGATAGAATTATTGCTAAACCTTTGCAAGTCTTTGTGGAGACGACTTTATACAACAATGAAACAATACACTTGCTGAATTTATGATTGTTATAAAAATATCATCAAGCTCACAAGAAAACCTCACAAAGCACATAATATTACAATGATTTTCACACACCTGCTTCTGAACACATTAGATGACTATTGAAACGACTTTGTGCGACATTGTACAAATCTTATTTTTGTATTTTGTTGTAACATTTCATCTTGTACTTCATTTTTTACTTCAACTCTTTATATTTATATATATATATATATATATATATATATATATATATATATATTTATGTGAAATAAAATTACCATAAGATTATTTGGTTACAACTTGCATGTTTATATATTCAAATATGAAAAGATCATTTGACATTTAAAGCCATTTAGATAACATATTGATTAAAATTCATTAGAACTAAATTTATTAAACATGAAATATCATATATCATCTAATAACACGAGAGATAAGGTCTTAATGAATTTGACTAAGAGTCTTTTAGTTTCGGAACACATATGTTAAAAAGATTATATGTAATATTAATCCACATCAATTAAAGTCTTTATTATCATCAACTCATTAAGTGATTTTATATGAATTAGACTATCTGATGAGGTGTATTTAGATCATTTGATTTTAACAATCTTGAATCATTTGATCTTAATTATCTCCCTCCTTTTGACAATGACAAAAATGATAAATGTTAAACATAAAGAACGTGATAATCAAAATAAATTCAACACACAACAGAAAAAAAAATGCATTGGTGTTATCACAAAAACAATTGGATTAAGTACTTAGCAACAAAAGGAAAGTATAACAAAGTACTAGGAATAAAATATCAACAAAACATCAAAAGCAAAAGAATAAAAAAATGCCCAACAACTTAATTGCCCCATTTCTTGTTAACAAGGTAGAAGAAAGCATTATTGTTGTGATGGTGAGGATGAAGGTGAAAGTGGTTCAGCATACAAGGTGAAAGATGTTTGGGATGGATGAAGTTATTGAAGAAATTGTGTGAGAGAACCATAGATCTGCATAGATTTCCAAAAACATTTAAATGATTAAATATAAGGTCCTCTAAAAACGGTTGGTATCGCGCAGCGGAATGTTTGGCGTTTGGAAAAAAAACCAAGAGGGGGGTGAATTGGTTTTAAAGTAATAAACTTAATACTTTAAAATTTTTTCCGAAATTTTACCGATTAAGCTAAATATCAATTCCTTTAAAATATATAGTAGATAAAATAAAGAGATAGAGAAGATGAAATGACACATATATTTATACTGGTTCAGATCAAAGGATCCTACGTCCAGTTGTTAATCTCTTCAAATAAAGAGATTCACTCAATCACTAACAAATATCATATTACAATCAGATAATAAAGAATTAAGGAAAGAAAACACCTCTCTTGATCACACAAGAGATGAACACCTTTCTCTGAATCACACAGAGAACCTTGACCTTAGCTTTCCTAGCAACAGCAACAGCACTCAATCTCCTAGAAAACCTCTTAGGAACAGTTATCGCTCTTCCCATATTAGGTTTTTCAAAGCTTCTTTTGAGAACACTCAGAGAACTCTCTTTGTAGTCACAACACCAGCACTCTAGCTTCTCAAAAAGGTAAATTCGAAGTAACTCTAATGTTCCTTAAATAGGGGTTCCAAAAATTAGGTCAAAAATTGAATAGTCATGTTCAAACTGACAGGGATAATCGATTATCAGTGATAATCGATTATTCTAGTGTATATTCTGAAAAAAAAAATTTGAGCAGATAATCGATTATTAGAGGTGATAATCGATTATTCTAGTGTTTTTCTGAAAAAATGGACTCAGCTTAGGATAATCGATTATCCTAAGTGATAATTATCCTAAGTGATAATCGATTATCACATTGGTTTTTCGAGAAATACCAGAATTTTGATCTTGCTGTTGATTCTAAACTATTCTAAGTACAATTTACAAGATAACTTTAAACATAAAAACACATGTTCTTCATATTGACTTCCATATGGCTTTTAGGTTTCTATTATCATCATTAAAATCTTGCTTCAGAATTTGACTTGTCTTTTGCTTTTGCCAACAATGTCCCCTTTTTTTATGATGATCAAAACAATATGTTTAAAGTATCTACAATCAGAAATCTCACAAGTAGATTTGTTAGTAGCACTGTTTATTTAAACGTTTTAAACTTTTACTGTTTATTTAAATGTTTTAAACTTTTTCTCCCCCTATTTTGATCATTTGAAAAAAGTTTAAGAGAAAAGCTCCCCCTCAATTAGATAATGGTAAATAAAATGCTCTTTTATTAAGAGTCAAACACTTTACAATAGCATTAAAAACAATAACAATTATGCAAACACCTAAAATTCTGGACTCATGTCATCATCTTTATCATATTTGTCAAATTTATTTTCTAGATTAGAAATCCTAGAATCTAGTCCTCTAATTAATCCATTGACCTCTTCATGTCGGGTAGTGGAGATGAGAAAATATTCTTCAAGTCTCTAGTTTAAGTTTAAAATGTGATCCTCTATAGATGAGGATGAGCCACCAACCCCATCTTATGAGCCAATATTGGTGTCAACAGGATGGATAGGACCAGTGGGAGGATTTTCTTCTTCTTCTTCTTCATTTTCAGAGGGAGGCAGATCATCCTTGTGAATGCAAGTATTCCCAAAAGGAATAAATTTCATTTGTTTCGAGGAATTTTTTGCAATTTTGTTTGCATTAGTGGTTTGATGAGATTGTTCATCAGAGACGTTGATGCCTTTGTACTCGCAAATGCGAGAGATTATGATGAAGGATTATCTTGTTCCTTTTTAAGATTATTGAATATGGTGTGAGTTGATTAAGAAAACCAAGGAAATCCCCACTGGACATTAAGATAGCAAGCTATCTAGATGTGAAGGTTCCTTTCC
>Ga0214545_1013052_pt1 | contig 10531 bp, 4 predicted proteins | sample CNSS4metaG_FD_160064 | JGI IMG/M metagenome (GOLD analysis project Ga0214545, IMG submission 160064) | Root nodule microbial communities from cowpea collected in UCLA plant growth center, Los Angeles, California, USA - CNSS4 | ecosystem: Host-associated > Plants > Roots > Nodule | place: USA...
GGGAAATGGGAAATTAAAAAAAAAAAAAAAGAAATAAAAGAAACCCTTGTTTGGTTTCGAGGTTTGAAAAAGGAATGAGGGCGAGGCAAAGAAAACAAAACGAAACGGTAGTGATGAATGAGAAAACAAAAGAAAACACAAATGAAAAGAGGTAAAATAAAACAGTAGAGTTGTATTTATCTGTTGTGTCCGTGTTCTGTGCACGCACTGTACCAACTGAAACTGTCGAGAGAGAGCGAGTGAGTGATTCCTGATTACCAAACCTTTCTTTTACCTGCCAGAATAATTTTGAATTTTTTCGGGTGGGAAAATAGAGAAAACTATTTTATTTTACAGGTTTAGTTTTAACGGGTTTTATTTGATGAGATGAAAATGTAAGAAATTAAGATGATTTTGCCAATAATATAAAAAATAGCATTATATATTTAAAAATAAAAGTTTAATATAACAATGTCATTAGAAGTAATGAAATTGGTTTTCTTTATTGGACAATATTTAAATATTTTCAGTATTTGACTTAAATTAAAGTTCACACCTATTATCAATGAAAAACTTTCATTTTAGTTAAAGAATTAAAAATGTTTAAAGATTTCTACTTTATATCTTGTTTCTTACTACATTATAACTATGTTAAAAAATTTTACTTATTTTGTCCTTCTTTAATTGACATTTTATAATTTATCTTTTATGTTTGTCTGTATTTCAGTAACGATAAAATGAAATTGAAACTTTTAATATTTTGTACACCTTAAAGTTAAATAATGCATTAACAAAAGGTTGAAAGATAGAAGCAAACTTATGATAAGATTATAATAGGTTAATAGTACGCGCTGAGTTTAATATGATAATAATATCAAGATTTAAAAAATTGATTTTGATTCTTAAACTCTTGCCACTAAAGTGAGAAAAAGTTACATTTATTCACATTATTTTGTGTTTTTCAACTTGTTGTGCTTGAATTGAATGATAGATTTGAGAGGGATGAATTTGGGAGAAAAAAAAAGGATAAAATTGAGACTGTTTAAATTAAGAGAAATAATATTGAAAAAGAAAAAATGAAAGGAAAATATATGAATGATATTATTGGTTTAATAAATTAAAAATATATATATATTTTATTATTATTTATATGCAATAAATTAATAAATGAAAAATTATTATTATTATATTTACTTTCTTCGCAACACACTTCACACCAAAAAATTTAGCATCCGACTTTTATTCTATTTTTCGTGATTTCAATTCTGTTTTTCACACTTTCAGTACTTTTCGATCTTCTTAAACAATACATCTTCAAATCAAAAAGTAAATAATATTTTAACTTTGACTTTGATATTATTTTACCAATTTAAACTTAAAATAGACAATATAATGGACTCATGAGAATTGGGATGACAAAAGCATGCAAATGTTTCTAATGCATTTTATTTCTTTCATATAATAGTACTTCCTCACTTGCTTTTCTCTCTCTTAGTAATTTATTTGGACTTCAGACAAATATTTTCTGATTTTCTCTTATACTCTACTTTTCCCTCTATTGGGATACTGGCTCAAACTTTCACGCAGTCAACCTAGTGGCATTGATTGTATGCCATGGATTTTTTAAGTATAGTTTGTAACTCTCTATATTATGTTTGGATTTTCTGCTGTTTTTATCAACCTTTACAGTTTTAATTTTACATAATTCATTTTTAAAGAAATAATAATTAAGTAAAGTAAATTATACTTTAAAAATATTGTTCAAAGCAAAGTTGTATTAAAATTTAGTGTAAAATAGTTAATCTTTTATTTATATTTATAATATATATATATATATATATTATTTTAGCCAAACACATTGTAAGAGATGAAACCAAAATTGATCTGAAATAATTACCACTATTTTTTTTTTCATTTTCAGACTGTCGTATTCCCTCATGGACCAAGACAAGACTCTATTGGGACCACCTTTTGTGTAACATGCTATGAAGTTAATTCTTAGGCATAATTGGATATTGGCAAAATGCTCCTAAGTTATTTTCATTCTTGTATTTATAATTGAAGCCAATAATGTCATCCCTCAAATACTCTGGGTTCGAAATACGAATAGAAAGTCGCAAAAGTGTTCAAAAGCACTTTTGCAGATTCTTTTTCATTCATTTGACAGAAAAATAGAGAATGTATTTATTACAACTTACAAGTAGCCAAATATTAACAAATTCCTTAAGTAACATAGCATCTCTTCATGAATGGGTCCATGCTGAAATAATCATGGAAGAACATCTGAAGAGGTATAAGATGAGTCTGCCAAATCTTCTTGAAGAAGTCTGGGAGATCTTTAGCCTCAACATTGGATGGAAATATACAGAGTAATTAACATGTGAAGACATCTCAAAGGAAACTTTCAGCGCAGAAGAACTAAGACCATCGATCACAAAGTTCTTCATTTCCTTTTCCCTGTACTAAGTGACAGGAGTTCAAAGCTCCTGAGGGCATCATCACGGCCAAGTCTTGTCCCCGAAGTCCGAGTTAGAGATGTTTTAGACTCGGAAGCAGGTTGAAGTCTCTGAGTTGTTGATAGTCTGCCACTGCTTGAGACCAGTCGGCTAACACGGCTTTCACTGGGCTCGCCGGAAGAGCTTGGTCGGCTGCTTGACAAGACAAGCTTCTTTGAAGAACTGCCATTACGAGAAGAACTCCGAGGCCTCTCAGAATCAGCTTGCTGCAAAGAATAACAGGACTAAGTATAAGAGTCCCATAAACGTTTGACGGTTACCAATTCATATCATATACAGACAGAAAATGATGACTAAGAAGATACTAACCACATCTTTTGACGAAGAAGGCGCATCATCAGAAGACTTATGCCTAGAATGATCACCATGCAGACCAAGTCCAGAGCCATTCCTCCTCGCAAATGCCTCAACTGCACCTGAGAATCTATCTCGAATCTCTGATACACCTGAAATACAAGTCTAATACTCATTAGTTGATGAAAGCCTTTTTCGTACAATTTGTAGAATTTAAATAAAATACTTCTCGGTCATGCACAATGTACAGGAGAAATACTTTGAACAGGACAAAATAATCAATTTCAAATATAAGATAAGAATAAAACTCATAAACATGCAGAATACTGAATAAAACTATAAGGACTATGAACACAAGTAACAACAATTGCTACTGGAAAAACTGTAGACAGATGAAACCTGAAGGTCGTTCTCCTGATTGCCCTGGGTTTATGACTGGCTTCCCACTTGGCTGTTGAAGATGTGGCAAACAAATGATTAGAAAGAACCTTAACTTTTGCTAGAAAAACAATGAAACTACGCTAGCTAAGAAGAACTAACTCGAGCTCTAGAGCTGGATCCGATTTGTGGATACTTCAACATTGTCCAGTCAAAAACATAGTCAAACTGATACCCTACGAAAGCAAGAGCTTCAAAGCCTTAGAAAATTTTTATTACTCACAAGGAAACATCAAAGTTTATTTGTGCAAAGTTAACCTTCTCGGATGAATAGGTCCCGAAAGAGTCTCTTCAGATAAGAGTAATCGGGCTTATCTTCAAACCGCAATGATCGGCAATAGTGGAAGTATGATGTGAATTCCGATGGATAGGACTTGCATAATACCTGTCTCAGAAACCCATACAATAAATTCTTTGCAACAGACAATACAAAAGAAAAAATTAATTAATTGCTGAACCAATTCTACTTGGTTAAAGAAAAGAATTCCCAGAAAAATGCCAGCACTGAACAAATTCTACTGATGATTAAATCATCAAAAAACAGTAATCAACCTAATAAATATAAATAAGCACCAAATTTTCTAATTATTAGAAAATTCACATAAAAACTGCCTACTGAACAAGTAGTAACCTCTATTGGAGTAAGCATCTTCTTTTCACTTATCTTGTCATACTTTTGCTTTTTAGTGCCAGCTTTCAAGCCTTGCCATGGGAGACTGGAACACAAAAGCCAAAAATTTTAAAATATAACAACAAAGATTACCGCAGAGAAAAAAAAGAAAATAGTATTTTGACTGACCTTCCTCTCAAAAAGTACATGAGCACATAACCAAGAGATTCTAGATCATCTCTTCTGCTTTGTTCTGCACGAATTATTAGAACAAGATTGTTATAAACTTATATCAATGTTGACTTTAAAAAGTTTAAGAAAAATTTATTGATTAGAAGTTACACGCAGCAAACCCACAATCAATAACCTCACTCACCAACTCCCAAATGAGTATTAACACTTGCATAACGAGCAGTTCCAGTGAGGTTTTTGTTTTCCCTGAAAAAAAGACAAAGTACAATGACCATTCACAAAAGAAAAGTAATGTCTAAAACTCAAATTCAACCCATCAGTTTAATCCCTACTAAGCACCACAGCTATCTGATAGAACACTTATGCGATGTGTCTTTAGAATAACTCGTTGTGGATCTGAATTATTGAGGTATACGTAGTACATATTGTATTGGGTTTGCTGTGTATATTGAAGGGATGAGATGAAATGAAATGAAAACAAGCTGCAGAGCCTGCTCAAACAAAATGTCAAAATTATTACCTGTATGGTATATGCTTATGTGTTTGAAGATCCCGGTACTTTTTTGCAAGGCCATAATCAATTATGTATACCTTCAAATTATAAAAAAAAAAAACAGAAAAAAAGAACATTAACCAAAACCAACTTAGTTATTTAATACATGACACCTATCTGGCAGAAAATAAATTCAAAGATTAATTGTAAATTCACCTCCCTTTTCTTTACAGACTCTTTTATGTGACACTGTTAGGGCCTGAATTTGTTTGGAAGCCTTCATAATTTACCAGATTTATAATAGTCTAACCTTAAGTAAACTGGAATAGTAAGTAGTTTGGTTTTATACAGTACCAGGAACACAACTTTGACTTATATAAAGCATTAAATTATTAAAAAAAATAAAAAAAGTTGAGTTAGGCACAACAAAGGAGGGAGCAGTAGAGTGAAAACAAAATCAAACATCAACTGGAAAAAATACATATAAAGGAAATAAAAGGAAATAAGAGAACCAAAGGTTTAGTTGCAAAATCATGCCATGGTTTACAGAAAGTTAAAGAGAGCTTCCCTAAAGAAGGTTTACAGTAGGAGAAATAAGGCAGAGAACGGATATTACAATATTAAGTAGTGAGCAGCAGTAGTTACAACCCAATAGACAATTAATTGTATAAGTCAGAATAAAAAGAGAATAAATGCTGTTTGCTCAAATAGACAATTAATTGTAACAGCCAGGAGGGAAAGAGATAATAAATATGAAGCAGGAAGCAGGAAGCAGGAAGTAGGGAAAGTTAGTAGGTGTGTCTTGCGAAAGGATTTGACTTGTGAGAGTGCATGTCTCTCCAATACTGGGTAGGAGTATATTTTCCGCTCTGTATTCTTCATCCTCTCTTTGTCATTGTATTTCATTAAAACCAAGATTCAGGATAATGAAATTTTATTTCTCTTCATAAGTTGTGATCAAGATTTTATCAAATAATTATCATAAACATGTAAAGTAAGGTAAGCTTGTTTACACTTAAGCATTCAAGTTCTGAATAATAAATTTCATATCCAATGGCTACTACACAGAAGAGATCACTACAAGTTTAAAGCAACATTGAAGTCTCCGTATATCCATAGTGTGAAAACAGTTTAATCATAATCTTAAATCATAACTGAAACTACTTCATAATACAAGAGGGATGCCATGCATAAACACCCAACAAGACAAGACTTAATTAAAATAAATGTGGCATACACAAAATTACCTGATTTGCCTTCCGGCCTAAACCCATTAAAAAGTTGTCAGGCTTTATATCACGATGGAGAAAACCCCGGGAGTGCATGTACTCAACTCTGTTTATCTAGGTGAACCAAATAGAAGAAAAGAGTAAAAATATAGCAGCTCTTTGCCCAAAGTATAATTTGTTGAAATTAAAGCCATGCTTACTAGCTGATCTGCCAGCATCAGAACTGTTTTCAGAGATAATTTCCTATTACAATAGTTAAACAAGTCTTCAAGACTTGGCCCAAGGAGGTCAATAGCCATGACATTGTAGTCACCCTCAATTCCAAACCATTTTAGATGGGGTATACCAGCTTCAAAAAAAAATGAAAAGAGCTTATAGCCTAATTTCATTTCATGACAGTAAACTAAAGAAATGCAAGTCTAGCTTGCAAGAAAAGAAGTTGATAAAGTACAGATTGAAAAAAAACTGGTGAAAGGATGAAAACTTACTTCCTCCTTGGAGAAGCATATATAATTTAGACTCATAGTGAAGCTGGGGATGCTTGGTCTTCACAGATTCCTGTTAAACCAAGAGAATTGGGGGCCAAATAAGCATCCATTAACAGAGGAGCATGAAACACCGTGTCAAACGAAGTATGTAAATCAAATATTAGACAGCAATATTTGTTATCCTTTCCCACTGGCCAATATAGACAAATACAGCATGATAATCATTTAAGATATACATGTCAAAGTAAGCCAACCCGGCTCACACGGGTTGGCTCACCACGAGCCGGGTTGAAAATGAGTGAACTCAACCCGGCTCACTTTATGGTGAGCTAGAAATTTTGTAATCCGGCTCAACCCACCACGGGTTGGTGGGTTACCAACCCACTTAAAAAAATTTTTTTTTTTAGTATTCAAATATTTAAATAAATTTTTAAGTAACCCATGAGATGACAATCATAGTAAAATCAAGAATCAATATCTTGATCATGCTCACCGCCAATATATGATGAATTGTTTCCAAGAAAGTATCCATATAGTATAAGAAAACATGGTTAATATTACATATTTTTTGTCATACTATTCAATAAAATATAAATAAAAAAACTATACATTTTTGTCATGTTACTTTAAAAAAATTGTTTATAAGACGGTTGTTTAAATAATTTATTATAAAGATTATAATTAAAATTTAAAGTATCAACATGTATAACTTGACAATCAAATTAATTAAATATTCAAACTATTCAAATATTATTTAGCAACATTCTAGCATTTAAAAATATGAAATTGTGAACATGTATAACAGGAGTAATAAATAATTATTAAAAAAAGTTAAAAAAATAAATAAAAGAAACTAAAAAAAATTGTAAAAAAATGTTGGTGGGTTAAGTGGGTCCATCCACCTTCAACCCGGCTCGAACCCGTTTAACCCGTGGGTTAAGTAAGCCGGGTTGAGTTCAACCCACTTTTAAAAAAATTAAATTTTTCTCAACCCAACCCGGCTCGACCCCGTTGTGAGCCGGGTTGACTCACGGTTTGAAACTCATTTTGACATCTATAATTTAAGACATAATTTAGGCAGGTGACCGTGGAAAATTACATACAAGAGTTGAAACAGTCGCTGATCAGTGATATATTCACTGAAAAGCATATGACCCATCAGTGTATTATTATAACACTACGTATTTTTCATGGCTGCCAGATGCCACGGAGGAATCTGCAAATCCCCTTTAAAATTTCCGATCAACAATAGTTATCCTAAAATCCCCTTTCTTATACAAGACAAATCGCAAAACCCGAAAATATTGCCCTATGCCTCAGCTGACGGTCAAGCCACCAAAAAACAAAAGCATACCAATTACTTCAGTCCAACAACAAAATAAATTGATCTATGTTCTATGAAAAACAAATATTATAAAAGTAAAACAACAATCAAAAACCCAATAGAACTCAAAAAATTGCACTCACTAGCTTAACAGCGACTTCCTCCCCACTTTGTACATTAACACCTGAACAAAACACAAAAATACAAGAAGATCAAGAAAGATGTTAAATCCAAATTAATGTTACAAAAACAAAATACTCTGTATACTAACCTAGGTAAAGCTCTCCAAACGATCCACTCCCAATCTTCCTACCAAGCTTGAATTTTCCACCAATAACATGATCCATGATACAAACCCAATCTCTCGATCCTTGTCAAATTACAAAAGCACTTTACTAAACAACTCAAACAAACAAAAAAATGCCTATTCCCAGTATCTCATCAACGATTGAGCTTCATTTGCAGCACAATCTCAGATCCAACGAGATTTGCCACTAACTCAAAGATCCAAAACTATATTTAATAACTCAAAAATTCAGGCTATGCTAATCCCAGTACCGTAAAAATCGTAGGAAAAAAAAATTTGATCAACGGAAGTAAGATCAGGAACTAGAATCTACAAAACACCCACTGCGATTATGTGGTCGCTCAAAGAAACCCCTTCTCCTCTTCTACAACGAAAAGAGATCGAATGGCGAAAAGGATGAAAAAAAAAAAAAACAAACCGGAGTAGCAGTGAGTAGATAAACTAAATTATGTTCTATTGCGGCGAATAGTGTGAAAAAATGCGGTAATGTAGAAGGAAGAGGAATCTAATAGGTACGATATTCTCGGGCAAAGAGGGGTGATAGATTTGGCATCCGCCTTCGGATCTGTCTTTGAGGACAGGAAGTAGATTTTGTAGGAAAAATTTCAGATTCGGAAAAAAGAAAAGAAAAGAAAAGAAAGTGATGTGAGAGATAGAGAGAACATAGAAAGAATAGCTATTGTGAGGTTGGAGGAGGAAGAAAATGGACGACTGTCCAAATTAACGCCAGTTACGATATTATTTATATATATTAATAATAAATAAATAAATTGTTTTAAATTTGAATCCATGAAAATAAAATGTGATTAGTTGGAACAGACTATCCTCTTAAAATAATCAACCATATATTTTTGTAAAAATTAGTCACTAATAAAAGTGTGACATTCAAGTTAAGAGTTTATTTATGCTTTTGAAAAAGTGATACTCATAATTTATTTAAATTTATCTTAAATTTACTTCCATAAATGGTTAAAAGTTTGTTGGAGCCTACCTATGTGATAGAAAATGTGTTTCATTTGGATTGTGTACAAAAGTTTATTAAATCAAAGTAATCAGTTTATTAAATTCAGGAAAAATAAAAAGATTTGTTGAATACTATAAAAAATAATTAAATTTATAAGAGAAGTAACTTGTCACCTTTGTATTTGTCTCCACTAATTGCTTTTTATATATGCTTTGGAGTTTGTATTTATGGAAGAGAGTTATTAGTTGAGCTTTAGTTTACGTGAGATATAATTACACCGATGTCTCAATGCATTAGTACAAATTTTGAAATAAATATCCGGTTAATCGTTTTAAAGATAAAATAGGTAAAACAATATAATTTTTGTAGAAATCTATAAAAATTATTTAACTTATCTTTTTTTCGTTTTTTTTTTTTATATCGCGATTTAGTCAAGAGTAGTGATGACAACGGGACGGGAACGAGTTCGTTATGGCATACTCCTTTTCATAGAAAAAATTCATCGACATTCTCATCTTCATCTCCAAACATAACGAGTATCAAACTTTTTTCTCATCCTCATCTCTTTTGGATAACGGATATATTCTTGTACCTATATATGTATATATTTTCTTACTGTTTCAATATTAATTAATTAATTTTTATAAAATAATAAAAAATCAAATGAAATATAATATATCAAATATTCAGTATTAAGAAGAAGGTTGTCTATTCGATATCAAATATTTAAAAGAAAATTATAATTGTATAAATTTCAAATTAGAATACCAAATAAAATTTCACGAGGATTCAAACATTTATTAAATTTGTAAGCAAACATTAATCAAACCTAATTGACAAAAAATTAAAAATATTTAAAAAATATACAAAAGGAAAATAAATATTAAAAATAAAATATATTTTAAATGTCTGTTTGATTGAGTTTTTAAAATTCTAAGGAATATTTTTTCAATATACTAATAAAAGTTATATTACATAACTTTATATAATAAAACACGCAAAAAATAGAAATTAAACTAATAATAATAAAATCTTAACATAAATGTTGTATCTTTTGAACTTTAATATATATTGGATGGAAAAAAAGAATTATTGGTAATTACATTAAATTTTTATATTATAGTAAATAAAATGTATTTATACAATTATAATAACAAAATTACAGTATAATAATGAGTTAAAAAATAAAAAATAATTATATAAAATATATCAAAATAGTATTCTACATTATAAAAATAAACAATAATAAAAGTATTAAGAAATTATCAAATGTGTGTCTTAAAACAATTTGAAAGACTATTGAAGAAAATCGCACAAATGAAAATAAACATATAATTAAGAGTATAATAAAATGAAAAATATCTTTGAGATTTAAGAAAACTTTTCAAATATCAATATAATTAATAGTTGAGAAATAACAAAAAGTGTTTTAACGAAACAAAAGGGTTTTTCAAATAATATAATAAAGTAAAGGAAATAATTTTTTTTATATTACCTAACAAATATAACAAATGAAAAGTTTATGCTATTAAATATTTAAATTATCGAGAGTGTTAAATATTCTTATGTGAAAAGAAAATATATAATAAATAAAAAAAGTTAAAAAAAATAGAAATATTGATTTGCGAGACATAAAAAATATTTAAAACCAAACAATTAGAAAAAATAAAAAATAGAAAGTGCGTAATAATATATAT
>Ga0214545_1013053_pt1 | contig 10528 bp, 10 predicted proteins | sample CNSS4metaG_FD_160064 | JGI IMG/M metagenome (GOLD analysis project Ga0214545, IMG submission 160064) | Root nodule microbial communities from cowpea collected in UCLA plant growth center, Los Angeles, California, USA - CNSS4 | ecosystem: Host-associated > Plants > Roots > Nodule | place: USA...
TTATCAAAATCTATATATATATATATATATATATATATATATATATATGTAACATCCCAAAAACTGGATAACCTTAGATTAATAAAACGTCACATACATGAATATTCATAGACTATAGAGTTTGGAGTATAAAGGTACACAGAACACCCAACATACCCTTTTTACATAAAAAGAGGCCCCACACGGCCTAAAATAAAGTACAGTGGTGAAAATAGTAGTTCTAGGTCTTGTACAGACAAGAGCATCATAACTAATAAAACTCCTTCCGCGATGGGCGCCATAGTGGGCCCAATACCTGTTCATAACCATCAAGTTGCAGCATCGCTATTATCATTACCACTGCCAAGGGTTCTCACATCTGCTCACATCAATAAAATTGATGATCATCGCAAAGGAGGAAAAACCACACACAACCATACAAACAAGCGAAAGGGTAAGTTAGAGCACAAGATTTTTACATCATAACACACAACGTCCAATCACATAGTCGAGCATAAATAATGGAAAACCACACATGAGGTACCAAACCATTTAAAACTCCAATACTAGACTATCCGGATACGCATAATGAGGCACCACCACGAGACAATGGAATTATGTCCTAGCAGTGAGGTGTCACCACGAGGCCTTCGCAAAATTACACCCTTACATGAGGCACCACCACGTGGCCTTCGTTGAATTACGTCCTGGCCTTGAGGCACCACCACGTTACCCTCGTGGAATTATGTCCTGTTGTTGAGGCACCACCATGAACTCTCACCTCGAGGTTCATGGAATTAAGTCCAATAGATGAGGCACCACCATGGACTCCCCCTAGGAGGGCCCATGGAATTACGTCCATTAGGTGGGCCACCACCATGAGCTCTCCCTACAAGAGTCATGGAATTACGTCCTACTCACACTTTGTACATGTTTCACAAACCAATCAGAAAGTTCCCGTAATACCAACATCATGCATAAACAACAATCATACATCTCATGCTTCCCAATTCATACCGCAAGCAACCATATCAGTGGGCCATTTACACCGTAGCACAAAACCTGCCCCAGTCTCGCTCAGGCTAGAAGACCTCGCTCAGGCAAGAGATCCTCTCGCTCATGCGAGCCCCTCCTCTCCTAGGCGAGAGCTCGAGCAGTAGAACAGCGACCCCTGTGGATTCTCGCTCAGGCGAGTCCCTTCTCGCCTAGGCGAGATCATGCCTCGCTCAAAATGAAAGGCAGTCGCCTAGGCGACAGTTTGCGTAGAAAAGCTTGGGCGAGCCTCTGTTAGTCTCGCCTAGGCAAGACACACTCGCTTGGGCAAGAAAAACAGTGCCCACCATTGTTCACTCGCGAAAACACAGAACTCAACACCAAAAAAATTCATGCTTTCAACAATATCACGCAATCAAACCACGAGCATACTTCACGCATGTGATACAGACTCAGAAAGCATACAAAAATTACAGATAACTATAAACTTAAGCTTCCCTTACCTGGAAAGGGTTTAGCAAAAAACTTTGACACCTGACTCAACGAACCCAACAGCTTCGAAAATGGACCCAAGAGTTGAGAATAAAGACACAAGAAATAGCAAGGTTGCTACAGTAAGCCCAACAGAACCATGAGAACCAACTTAGAACACGAAGGGCACGGTTCAAGAACAACTTACGTGAAGGGAGAACGAGGTTGGGCTAGCTCGAAAGGGACATAGGATCAAACCCTAACAGAGGATCTGTGGAAGAAGATAGGGGCTCGATGGTTGCGCTTTCTGTAGAGTGAAGTGAATGGGTGAGACTAGGGCAGATTAGGTCTGAATCCCCTTTTTGGGTCTGTCCTTAGGCCCAAACGATTGGGGCAACCCTTAAAATAAAGGCAGAAAATAAATGGGCCTTACAATATATATCAGTACTAAAAATTCCTATGTTATATATGATTTTTCTTGCAAATTTGTAAAAAAATAAAAAACTTTTTTCTACTATTTTGTCTAAGAATCTTAATTGAATGATAATTACTTTGTAGGTAATTCTTTCTTACAAAATTATAAAATTCATATGTATTTCCTGCAAAATTTGTTGTGAAAAATGTTTTATATAAAATATTTTACAAAAAAATTGCCAACAATTTTCTGTAATTTTTTTTTCATAACAAAATTTATAAATATAAAAAAAAATTAAAACAAAATTAACAGAAAATATGAGTTTTTTTAGTATATATATAACTAGTCATATAATTTAATTAATAATTTATCCCAAAACATAAATTAGGTGCTTCTTCACTTTGTCAATAACAATTTAACTAAATCTATATAACACCAAATTTTTAAAACCGTCAAACATGTATGTGTAAACCCTTCTCACTCCTATCTTGCTACACATCACTCCTCGTCTTATACATGGAAATGTATTATATATGGAAAACGTTTTTGAGAGAATGTATTCATATTTCTATTACATTAAAAGTAATATAATTTTAAAATTATGTGTAATTTTATAAGTTTTATTATTGGTATGATTAATTCATTTAGAAATAGAAAAACAATGCAATTTACAAAAGTAATTTTATAAAAATAGTATAAAGATTATGTGATAATTATTTAAAACATTTATTTAATTATTTTAAAATAAATAAAACTTATTTAGTTATTTTTTAAAATAAATAAATAAGTCATTTTTTATTTATTAAGAAAATATTTAATTAAAAATGATATGAAAGGAAAGTTAAATTAATTTTTCTAAAATCTAACTTAATTTTTATTCCTACACTTAGAATATATCATTTATTTTAGGGTTAAATATGTTTTTGATCCCTCAAGTTTGAGCGAAATTTGGGTTTAGTCCCTCATCAAAACTTTTGACCAATTTAGTCCTTCATCTTCCAAAATGTGTGAATTTAGTCCTTTTAACCAAATTTTGTTAAGTTTATCTGACATTTCAAGCGCATTTCATGATAGTATTTAAATTATTTATACTGTTTGACACATTTTTGCTTCAATGTTAACTTAAATACTATCATGAAATGCGCTTGAAACGTCAGATAAACTTAACAAAATTTGGTTAAAAGGACTAAATTCACGCATTTTGAAAGATGAAGGACTAAATTGGTCAAAAGTTTTGATGAGGGACTAATTCCAAATTTCGCTGAAACTTGAGGGACCAAAAACATATTTAACCCTTTATTTTACATAGCTCCATTGTTTCTAATTGTTTATGGATGATTTAAATTTTAAACAAACACTTTGAGAGTGTTGACTAGAACGTGTTTCCATGTCTAATATGAGAAGCAGGGGAAATATATAATATAAAAAAAAACCCATAGTATTCGTATGTTTATAATTTATGGTGTAGCGATATTTTAATTTAAACCATGTATCTGTTTTCAATACATACATGTATCCAATATGTTAACACACTTTAATAATATTTATTAATGAAATATCTAATCTATAAAATAACAATACTTTTATAATAACAATAATTTATAATTTTTTATATTAATAATTTTAATATATATGATTTTAATTAGGATTCACATAATAAAAATCACATATTTACTGTAATGTCCCATTTAATAGATAAATCTAATTAAATAAAACATCGCATAAATTAAAATATCCAAAGGGCACGAGATTCAAAGTATAAAGAACTTTACAGTCATCCAAATATACCAACAAGAAAACAGAGGCACTATACAATGTTAGAACAAAATATAAAAGTTTCAACAAATGACCGAAAGCTTGTTCATAGAGCAAGAGATTACAATATAACAAAGGTCCTTCAAAACATGAGTCCAACATTAACCCATGACCATCTAAGCTGCAGCATCCCCATTGTCACTGCAATCACCAGGGGTTTCCATATCTGCTCACACAAAGAAATTGGTGATAATTGCAAAATGGAAAAACCACAAAAGAAGACAGACACAAACAAGAAGGGTAAGCTAGAGTAAAAATGTTTGTATCATATAATTAAGCATGCGATTTAAAAGTCAAGAACACATCAATCAATCAAGCATGTGATAGCAAACAATAAGACTCTAAGACTCAATTTATCCAGATACATATAATCGGTCAGATTCACTGGTTGTTTGCACTTGTGGTGGCCTCTACTACTCTGGAGAGTCATTACCAATGGGTTTCGCCCTACCACACACAAGGTTAGCCTTCAAACATCTAAGGTCATTATCCTGCCAAAGACTACGGCCTTTGTAAGACCTGTGAAAATTAATTAATTAATGCGGGTAGTGGGAGTCTTTAAGGCATTAATTATTGATTTATATGATGTGGAAAAGTACTAGCTCAAGTGGTCAAGAGTACTTGATTGTGTGAGAGGACTTGGGATCACGAAACATGAATTGGTTGAATGGTTGTGCATTGAATCGACATTGATATGGTTATAGGTGGGTTTGAACCTTGGTAGATACAAATTTACTTTCTTTTTGCTAAAATTAGTTTTGGCATGAAGGTGAAAGGGTAGAGAAAACCCTAGTTGAATGAGCAGCCAATGGAGGTTGGAAAAACAGTCCATAATGACTAATTGAATGGCAATTATCATGAACATTAAGCCATTTTCGTTTTAGCACATAAAACGACCATTAAGGCGCCATTAAAAGTCAAATTTTGAGTCAGAATGAAGGTTTTCTATGCTGCCATTGTTGCTTAGTGAAAGGAGTACGAAAATTGGAGAGTGTTATGTGATAATTGTGTCTTATGTATGCCATTTGTGTCTTCTTTAATTTATTATTATTTTTAATAATATGCTCGATCATGTTGAGTGATAATATAATCATACAATTATATTAATTATCACGAAACATGAATTGGTTGAATGGTTGTGCATTGAATCGACATTGATATGGTTATAGGTGGGTTTGAACCTTGGTAGATACAAATTTACTTTTTTTTTGCTAAAATTAGTTTTGGCATGAAGGTGAAAGGGTAGAGAAAACCCTAGTTGAATGAGCAGCTAATGGAGGTTGGAAAAACAGTCCATAATGACTAATTGAATGGCAATTATCATGAACATTAAGCCATTTTCGTTTTAGCACATAAAACAACCATTAAGGCGCCATTAAAAGTCAAATTTTGAGTCAGAATGAAGGTTTTCTATGCTGCCATTGTTGCTTAGTGAAAGGAGTACGAAAATTGGAGAGTGTTATGTGATAATTGAGTGAGAAGGAGAGCTAACGTGGGAAAACAAGGGTCGTCCATTCTGATCAAAGAAGAAACCAAGAACCCCAAGTTTAAGTGAAGGAATCCAAGTTAGGGGAGCTTTACGCGTTAATTTTATTTTAAGTCTGATTGGCATGCTAAGTATAGTATGATTATGTATGAATTATTTTATTCCGTTTAAAGCTAGTGTTTCTGAAAACTTCCAGAAACTGTATGGTCGGCGATGAACTATAGTCAGACGATTGTTTCCTTTCTAGGCCATTATGGGTTCCTATAGAGGAATCGTCTGCCAAAATTATCATTAATAGCTTGTTTGGCCAACGTTGACTCGTCCTTGCCCAGAGTTGACTGGTTGACCAGTTTTGACTCTTTGACGGTCCACTGAGAGACTGTCACGTGTTAGAGTAGTCTCTATCTTTCTATTAGGATTTAGTTGTCGTAAGTGGTTCAGGCGAGATTATGATGGTTGTCGCGGTGGCAGCAGAATTGACGCAGAAGGTGTTGTTGGGTCTGCGGTTGTCGCGGAGAAGTAGCGTCAGGTCTGCGTTCTCGAGCGGGAATGGTGGTTGTGCGAGGGGCTCGCGGTTGTAGGTCACGGTGGTACTGCCATTGAAGGATCGAGTGTGGTGACTTCGCGTTCGAGCATGGTGTTGCCATGAACGTTTCCACAAAGACGAAGGTGCAAACTGTGAATGGTGGCTTTGCCAGCGTGCTGAACGAAGCCGATGGTGCAGCCATGGCGATCTCGGCATGATGCATGAGTGACGATTTAGAGAAGACGATGTGCGATGGTAACGGACGAGTGCAGCGGTGGACGATGACGAGCATGGTTGTTTTGGCATCGAGCATGGTTGCGTGTGGTAGGCAGACTATTGCGGATGAGTGCGAGCGTGAACTGTTCTGGCGAGCTCGGGTGGTGTAGCCATGGTGGTTTTCCGGCAGCATGATGATTTGAAGGAGACGATGGCGCAAAGAGGAAGCCAGGGAGGTCCGTTTTGGGCTGCTATAGATGATGAAGATGATGGCGCAGCAGAACAAGCGCGAGTTGCGGCGGTGGCGACCGTGGAGGGTGGTGGCTTCGGCATGGTGATGGTAAGAGAGAAGAAAAATTAGGGTTAGGGTTTTTGGATGTGTGGAGAAGAGAAGGTGATGAGGTGTCATTCTTTGATTGGGTATTTTAGTGAGTTGAGCATTGATGACATGGCAAGTTTTAAGTGGTTATTTTAGTGAGTGGAGGATTGAGGATGTGGCAAGCATTAATTGGTTATTTTAGTGAGTGGAAGATTGCCACGTGGCGTAATCTGGTTGAGTGGAGAGTAAGTGATATTAGGGTGCAAATTAGTAAAAAGAAGGGGTGCAGAATAGAGTTAGAAACCAAATTTCAGGAGGGGTGTGGAAAATAAAAATTGGAGGTGCATTTAGCTTCAAAATTATTCCTTTTCAGAATTTGATGACCCAATTGCAGAAGGGGTGTAAAAATGAAAACTAGGGGTGCATTTAGCTCCTGAAGTATTCCTTTCCAAAATTTTGATTTTTTTGGGCTTATTTTATGAGTTGAAATATTCCCAATTTACACTCTTAAGGACCTAAATTAAATTCTAGTTGCATTATTAAGAATATCCAATAATATATTATGCAACTAAAAATCTATTCTTAAGCGAAAAAAAAGATATTAAATCCCCAAAATTTATACACTTAATGAGGGCAAAGGTTCTAACTCATCACACCATCCACGCGATCTGAATTAATTCCAGTTGCATTATTAAGAATATCCAATAATATATTATGCAACTAAAAATCTATTCTTAAGCAAAAAAAGATATTAAATCCCCAAACTTTATACACTTAATGAGGGCAAAGGTTCGAACTCATCACACCCTCCACGCGATTTGAAAGTGGAAAGTGTCTAGCGTCTTATGAGCAATGCCAGGCGATATTTCTACAGCAAAATTATATTTTTCTCGTTTGATTTGCGTAGTCTACAAGGCTTCCAAGATATCTTAAAGGTCGGCTTGCTGGTGTTCCTTGAGTTGTGGCTCGAAACTTATCCCTTGAGTTATGGCTCGGGATAGGGGTTAAGCATGTGGTATTCCTTGAGTTGTGGCTCGGAATAGCATCTCTTGAGTTGTGGCTCGGGATGGCGGATGAACACGAGGAACCCTTGAGTTGTAGCTCGGGTTGGCGAGTGTTGTCGTTGTGAGTGTGCACATAGTGGCGTGTACGGATGGGTCTAGTTAGATTGCCCTCCTTAGTAATTAACTAACGAGTTTGGTAGTCTTAGGACGTTACGAATGTAATTCGTATTGGGAACTCCACCTGGCGTTACGGTGTGTGATCCGTAACATGGATTCCTGCACGTTCTCTATTAGTTGTGGTTGATAGGTGTGGCAGCAAGACATCTTGAGGTACTCACTAGAAGATGTATAACACAGTTGACATGGTAGTGGCCATGTGTGTGAAATCAAAGGATGGATTTCCTTTGATGTGGTTGTGATATATGTATTTGTTGTATATATATGTTTATTCTGTTAGCTCACGCTATTTGCTTGTGTTTGGCGATGATCGTGTACGCGGTATACGGGAGCAGATGATATTGCAGGTGGATTTGGTGAGGCCTAGAGACGGAGCGGGGTTAGTATTGAGAGAAGATTTTATCAGAGTTTTACTGATTATGTATTTTTTTTAAGGACTTTGTAAACATTTGGAGTATTTGAGCATGGTTTCTATATATTTTGGAATTTTATAAATTTTGAAATGTGAGTTACATTATATTGTAATAAAGTTTTTATTTTCCTGCGTTTTTGGGAATTTAAGTTATAATAAATGAAGTTTTATTATTTATTTATTTATTTATTATATTAACTAAATTCATAATATTCGGCGGGATGTTACAGCCTCCTTCTACTCTCACCACTTGAGTCAGTCCGCTCTACGTGAGACTAACTGACTCTTTAGAGTTTCAGGATGCAATCCTTACTTGAATCCTTACCTAATTATATACACTACGGCACCACCATGAAACCTTATCAAGAGGCTCATGGAATTATGTCCATCACATACGACACCACCATGAGATCTCACCAAGAGATTCATGGATTACGTCCATCACATCCAACACCACCATGAAACCTCACCAAGAGTTTCACGGAATTACGTCAATCTTAAACCATAGCCATGTCTCACCAACCAACCATAGATTTATCAAGCATAACAATCTCATGCCAATATCCAACCAAACAACCAATCATGTTTCATGCACTTATTCATACCAAGCTCATCAATTTCAGTCCATAAATCATATAATACACGCATATTCACACACTTCATGCTTTAAATAGGGTAATCCAATCAATCATGTAACCAACAACCAAAAACATAGAAGAAAACAACACTAGAGCACGTTCCTGCACCAATCTCGCTCAAGCTGGAAGCATTCGCTCAGGCAAGAGAGGTTCTCTCGCTCAAGCGAGCCCTTTTCTCCTAGGCGAGAGCTCAAGTAGTGGAACAATGAGGTTTTCGCGTTTTCTCGCTTAGGCGAGACCTCCTCGCCTGAGCGAGATGACTTCTCGCTCAAAATTAGAGCTCGTCGCCTAAGCGACAACTCGAGCGAAAGCCTGGGAGGGTTTGTGATACTCTCGCTTAGGCGAGACCTGCTCGCTTGGGCGAGAATATCAGTTTTCCCCACTATTCGTGCATGCAATCCAAGAAAAATAGTACAAGGCCACATCCAGTTCAATCTCATACAAGCATAAACGTCAACCAAACATTTTAATCATGAAACAGAAGCCAAACAAGCAACCTACTTCAAAAATGCGAAAAACCCTAGCTTCCCTTACCTTAACAAAAGTTATTGTGAGGGGGTTTAGGCACTAGCAGAATGGCACCACAGCTTCAAGAACACCAGAGAACTGAAAAGAGAGGCACACCAGCACGAGGGTGAGGTTCTGGAAAGAACCCATTTTTGAACCAAAACAAAAGACTGGAAAGAGAAAGACAAAAGTTGGAGCTCAACTTACATGGAGAGAAATGTTCACCAAGCTTGGAGGAAGAATGTGGACCAAACCCTAGCAGAGCTCTTTGTTGCAGTTCTATTAGGGAGGAGGGGAATAGTTTTATGGAAAAATAGCAGAATGAGGGGGGTTAGGGCTGGAAGTGGGGTTTTGGGGCACCCTATGAGCTGGCCCTTAGGCCCAAAAGTTAAGGCTAGGCCCTTAAACATTTAAGATAGAAAGAAAAATGGGCCTTACATTTACCATTTTTTTAAAAATTATTAATATGCATATACCATGTATTGTATTCTATTATGTTCATGATAAACGTATCAATATATCATATATATGGATACACGTGTCATCTCTGTACATCATAGTTTATAACTTTTTTTAAATTTCATCTTTAACTAGTTGACTGACCCATGCGTACGCACAAGTTATTTTATTTTTCTCTATATTAAAATAATAAAGTAGTGAAAATATTATGTAATGAAATATCATGAAAATTAGGTTATATTATTGTGAATGTTGTTACTAAAGTAACGAAGTAGTAGATCTAAGTGATGTAATAATAATAATTTGAGTTTTAAATATAATAAATAGAATTTATATCATAATATACAATATAGTGCAGTTAATTGATTTTATGAAATAACTATAATATCATGTGACCTATGCATGTACGTATGTTTTTTTTTTATTTCAAATATTTTTAGAATAATAATATAATTGTTATTATATTTATTAAACCATTAAAATTACTAATAATAATATTAATATAAATTATAAAGATTTTAAAAGATTAAAAATCTATTTAACAAAAGTATTTAGTATAACAATGTTTTTTTTAATTAAAAAAACACTTATTATAATAACATCACTATGAATAGTAATAATAAAAAAAATAATGATACCAATAATAACAAATTAATGATAATAATAATAATAATGTTTAAACTATAAATATTAATGTCAATGTTAATAGTAAGGCTAATGTTAAGGATAACAATATGTAATTATATATAAAGATATACATCAACAACATAACAAATAGAAAGAAAAGTAATTAAAATATGATCCGGTAGTAAATTAAATTAAGATTTATGTCTAACTATAATAATAATAATAATAATACCATTATAATAGCATCCCATAGTGATAAAGTTAATAGGCTTAAATATACATTTCGTCCCTATTTTTGTTGTTTTTATTCAATTTGGTCCCTATTTTCGTTTGCGTTCAATTAGGTCATCATTTTCGTCAAATTGTGGTCAATTTGGTCCTTTTCACTAACAATGTTTAAATAGTTAACATTTTTGAACAGTACATGCCACGTGTCAGCTCCTGTTTTTTTTTTTTTTTTTTTTCAAAAAAATTTTTACACGTT
>Ga0214545_1013060_pt1 | contig 10525 bp, 9 predicted proteins | sample CNSS4metaG_FD_160064 | JGI IMG/M metagenome (GOLD analysis project Ga0214545, IMG submission 160064) | Root nodule microbial communities from cowpea collected in UCLA plant growth center, Los Angeles, California, USA - CNSS4 | ecosystem: Host-associated > Plants > Roots > Nodule | place: USA...
ATATATATATATATATATATATATATATATATATATATATATATAAAAGAAGTACATTTTTAAGAGTACAAAATTACTCACACATGCATATTTCTATATTTCTGTAGCACGAGATTAACTTTTGTAATGTCATTCAAAAATTTAAATAAGTCAATTCCACGTATCAATGTATAAGAGGTTCACAATGTAAACCCAAATAGAGTTGTGATGAGAGTTGTAAATAAAATGAGAGCTAACATAAAAGTGAAAGAAAAAAAGAAGAAAAGCTAAAAAGGATAATCATATCTAATGTCCTCCATGCTCATTCTTTCCGTTTTGACTACATGGATTCCCATTCCTTTGATGAGTGAGGTGTCACACATACCTTGATACGTAACCTCCACATGCTTCCACTCTTCTTCTAAAGGCATTTCCATCAGATCATCTTGGAAAGGTGTCACTCGTAGATCAAAGAGGTACACATGATCCAATTCCACAATCCCCTCTTCTCTCTTCAAATAACTATAAATATAAAAGCCTCGATATTGGCCATTGATCAACACCCTGGGGCTAACTGTTTCTGCATATTCAGGCTGCTGTAAAGCCAAAATAAAAAGACAAACAACTTTGGCGGGAAATTTATTACGAAACCAGAAAGAAATTGAAGGTCCCCGACCTTGTTTATCGAACCATCTTGGGATACTTCCTCCTGGAAAGATAAAATCAGTCTCTCTAGCCTCGTGAAGTTGCTGCTAGTCACAATTCATCAACAATTCAGTAAATCAACAATATATTATCAAATCAAATTCATTAAAAACAAGACAAAAACCTGATTTAAGAACATGCTTGAACTCGAGGAAGTCAATGATCTACATTCTATCGCCCTGAACGTTCTCAACTTCGGTGGAATCCCTCTAATTTCCTGTAGATACTTGCAATAACTCACATCAAGATCATCCAGGTGCTGAAATTCTTCGATGCACTCAGGAAGGAATGTGATATCAGTGTACGATAGGTTTAAAGACGTAATTGTGGTCAACTGCGTGAAACCTGCTGAAAAAATATCATCATTCATGTTGCAAGACGCAACCCCAAATGAACGTAGATTTAAAAATACCGTTGAGCCCACTTCTGTTAGGAATCCAAGTGTGAGTCTAAGTCCCACATTGACCAGAAATGAGAAAGTAGAGCACTATATAAGAATAAAGACCCATAAACCCATTGCCTTAAGGTTTTGGGTTGAGAGTGGTGTCAGTATCTTATGTGGTTAGGCTCAGATCTCATTGGTGTTGTTCTCCCCAGTGAAACCCCCCTCTGTAAAACCTGACAAGTGGTATCAGAGCCGATGGTTAAAACCGGCTTAGACGAGTGCAGGTCCCTGTATCGAAAGTCTAGAAATGAGAAAGTAGAGCACTATATAAGAATAAAGACCCATAAACCCATTGCCTTAAGGTTTTGGGTTGAAAGTGGTGTCAGTGTCTTATGGGTTGGGCTCGGTGAAACCCCTCTGTAAAACCTGACAACTTCTTCACCATCTTTTGAATTTATCCATTTCCACTCCTTGCATTCAAAAACTCTAAAATCAGTAAATGCGGGCGTCAAGACACTGCTATTTAACTGAAGGAAATCACAGTGAACGTATAATTCATGGAGTCCAGTAAGATTTTGAAATGAAACTGGCAACTCTTTTATGGGAAGTCCATCCAAACTAAGTTTCTTTATTTTTCCCGTCTTTCCTAATATTTCTGGAAAATTCTCAAGACTACAACAGTATGAAAGTTCAAGAATTTCAAGAGAGGGCAAGTTGAGAGGTGGAAATCTCTTTAGCTCCACGCAGTCTTCCGCAATCAATATTTTAAGTTTAGTCAGGAAACCAACTGAGTCGTCTACTGAAATTAAACTCGCACATTCTTTAAAAGAAAGCTTTTCCAAATTTGGGAGATGAGATACGTCAGGTATCTGTTCTAAAAGATCGCAGTAGTCAAAATTCAGTTCGGTCAGATTCTCGAACTTCTGCAAAGAAAATAATGAGAAAAAGAAATAAGAACATAATGAATAAATTAGAACTGTATTTACAAATTTGGCTCTTTTACACAAATGAGGTAATTCCTTTTTTAAATACGAAAATAGACAACTTTTAAACAAATTACCAATATGAAAAAATCGTATCAAACTCGTACAACTTCAATAAGAAGTCGTATCACTACGAATTCAGGAAATTAGACAAACTTACAAGTCATAAAAAAAACATTTTGTTCGTATCACTACAAAGACTTCAGAATAATATAAGAAGTCGTATGAGACAATAGGCATTTCAGAACAATTAAAAAAACATTAAAGTTGTAGGAGGCAATAGAGACTTTAGTTCGTATTCAAGTAATACGACTTCTTAGGAGTGAAGTTGTCCGAGTCAACTTCCCATATCTGTACTTTTTTTAAAAGTTGCCTATTAACAAAGGGAATTACCCCATTTGTCTCAAAAAGCCTAAAAATTTACAAGATGAGGAATATATTCCATAAACTTGCCTTTGATGAGCCAGGGAATTCAAATGACGTAAAATCACCGTCAGGTAACTTGCATATCAGAAGTTTGTTTGGATCAAAATTTGATGGAAAACAATTCGAAGGGTATCCATGCCATTCCAGCACTCTCAAACTTTCTGGTAAACAATTGGGACCTCCAGAAATTTTGCAATTTCTAATAATAAGTGCTTTAAGGTTTTTCATATTTCCAAAGGCGTTTCCATTCCAATCCAGTGTTTCTACTTCCTTATATATTGAGATATCAAGACATAGAATCTCAATCATGCTAGTTTCCTGTTAATGCAAAGAAGCACACATATCAAGTAGTTTTGTGTAACAAATCCAGAGAAATTGCAAATCATCTAGACAAAAATAACTAGGACAGAGATATATGATTAAAAAGAAACATATATCAATTTGGGAAACAAAAGCAATCATCCATGAGTCTCACTTACTGTGTTCTCCTTTAAATCTTGAATTATAACTTTAGGTAACGATATTCTCCTGCGCTTCCCTGACCCTTCAGGTGATTCTTGTCGGTCAATTTGTCTACCCATTTCCTCAATCAGGTCGTGTATTTCAACTGTACTCCACCGACCAATCTTTATGAGAGATTTGTCAACCAACACACTAATATGATATTTCATGCAGTCATCATAAATAGCTCCAAGAATATCTTCTACCTCTCCTAATGTATATCCTTTGAAGCAACAAGCTATGTCAAGAAAAACACTCTTCTCTTCTCTCTCCAGACCCTCAAAGCTTACTTTAAGTATCTCTATGATTTGATTGTTAGGAATTCTTTTATATTGATTGATAGCAGATTTCCATTTTTCTACACTTTTTTTAGCCAAGTTGGAACCTATTACTTCCAAAGCCAATGGAAGGCCAGAAGCATAAGTTACTGCATGATTCAAGACCTCCACGTAACTTGCATCAACCTGTTCCGTTTGGAAAGCTTTCCATGTAAGCAACCGAGAAGCATCATCTTTGTTCAATGTCATGACCTCATATGTTTCTTTGACATGATGAGATGCAAGCGGTTGTGTATCTCGAGTTGTGATGACGACTCTGCTGCCGGGACCAAACCAATCAGGGCTTCCAGCAAGTGCCTGCAACTGCTCGCACTTGTCAACGTCATCAAGAATCAAGAGAACCTTCTTTCGCTGCAACCTTCGTTGTATCATTGAAATTCCTTCGTGCTTACTTGCTAACTTGATGTCCTTCTCTCCAAGTATTTTTGAAAGAAGAATGCTTTGGAGGTGTTCCGGCCCATCCTTGTTTGATTTCTCTCGCACGTTTCCAAGAAAACAAGAACCATCAAAACAGCCTGCAATCAAATTATAAAGTGCTAAAGCTAGTGTTGTTTTTCCTACACCGCCCATTCCATGGATCCCTATCATGTGGAATCCATCACCACATTCAACATTTAGAAGCTTCCTTAATCGAAGCACTTGTGGCCCTAATCCAACAGTGTAATCCGCATGTAAACGAGCAGGATTAATCTTGTGGCAGACCTGGTCCACAACACTCCCAATAAACTTGTATTCGTACCCATCACTATTTCAAACAAAAAGGTTTAGTGAAACTAAAATTGTTATGAAATCAGAAAAAGTTAAATAATAAAAGAAGTAAAACTAAATCCAAGAAAAATTATGAAGTAAAAAGATGGGTAAGGTGGTGTACCCTTCTTCGAGCCATCTTCCATTTTTGCAACTTCTCCTTCTTATCTTGAACCTTCTCTGATGCTTAGTCAATGCTTCTCCATAACTACCTTTCTGGTGTCTCAGATCTGAAGGGTGCACCTTATAAAATACCGGTATAATAAGTAGCCCTTTATTCTTGCAGTCAAGGATGGCTGCAAGTTCATCCAAGCAGAAGGAGGAAGAAGCGTAGTTGTGAGAGAGCACAACGATGGCAATCCTAGACTCTTCAATTGCTTTCAGAAGTGCTGGTGTGATTTCATCTCCACGCTGAAGGTGCTCATCATCGATGAAAGTGTGAATTCCCCTGTCACGGAGAGCTTTGTAGAGATTGCCGGTGAAACCATAACGCGTGTCTTCCCCTCTAAAACTGAGGAACACATCGTACCTGAATGCAGGGGAACTTGGAATCGCCATTGGAACAAAATTTAGAGTGATAGTGGTGATCGTGTTGGAACAGTAAGTGGAATCAAACTTTGTATAAATATGAAATTAGAAGAGTAAAGCGTAAAGTAGACTCAAGTAGCGAAGAGTAATTAGCGTGAGTGGTGTTGAATGTTAAACGCGTTAAACTTTTGGAAAATATCTCTGTTGCTGTCTTTCTAGTGTGTTTCGGTTTTGGTCAATGCAAACACTAGTCAACAATAATGCTGAACTTATGTTCATCTTATAAAGATAATTAATATACTATAAACTCACATAATTAACTAAGTTGGTTACTTTACTTCATTTTCACTCTGTTAATTCTATCTATCCAAATCGTTCAGTTTAAATTGATTTGTGTTGATTAATTTGAATTTCTTTAATCCACATTTGTTCATAATGGTTTTAAAATATTTTTTTCGCACTATCTCTTACTTATATATAGAATAACTGTTTCTTTGTCACATTTATTATTTACTATTGGTTTTTTAGTTTTGTTCTCAATCTTAATTTTTCTTTTCTTTTTACTTACGTACTATTAAAATATTACTCATTTATTATGACACTGTTTATAATTACTTTTCTATCAATTTAAAACTCAATCTACCGAATAATATTTTAGAAAATAAAAAATAGTTTATCTCGAATATAAATATGGGTATATAATACTAAGCAATTTCGACTACGGCAAGTACACGTTAAACAGAGTTGTTTCTGTAATCAATTTCCATCTTTGTGGGTGAGAAAACAGAGTTGTTGAATAAAAATGTTGAATTCGACTACGGCAAGTACACGTTAAAGAAATAGCAGGACCACTGAAGCTTGAGTCCATGTTCTGATGTTCATGCTAACATATAATCATTTTTCAAACTTTGACAAATTAAAGTAAGATTTAATAAAAGCCTCTTGTCATTGCTTGTAAACTTTGTGTGGAACTTTTTCCACTCTTTTTTATGAAATACTAGAATGTGATTCAAATGGCATATGAATTACAAGTTATTATTTGAATTTGTTTTAGTGAGTCTTCTACAAATAACTCTTGAGTCTCATTATTTGTAATTTTGTTCGGTGAATAACAAGATTTCATTTCTCTCTTTCACTTTTCTCTTCTCTCTCGTTTGCTCTCTTATTGTTCTAACACTTTTTATGCTTTATACAAATTAAAAATACAATACATGTCCTACATAAAGTCCTTTTATATGAGTACAAAATCAGCACTCATGCTAACCTTTGTAATATGTTAATAAAATAAGTTACTAACAATTGGCATCAGAAAGCATTATTGTTGAGGGCCTTAAGAGTGGAGAGATAATACACCAGCACTTGTGAAGAAAAGTCCAAGGTTGCCATTAGTGTGTTCTCTACAAACCATGTTTCTTCTTTTTGTTTAGATGAACTTTCTATCATTCATCAACACATGTACCCAAAGATGGAATAAGACTCCTATTCAACAAAGCACTTCTGAGAGCCTGTGTCGTAGACTTCTTAAACAACGAAGTTTAGGAAAAACAACATATAAAATGGCATAGCGTTCTGTCCATAAATTTAGAAAATCACAATAATACTCTTGCATAGACAACTTATCTCGGTTGTAATTAGTTATTTTGGTTGTAAATGTGCTTTAAATAATCTAAATTTGTTGAGCAGCTTCATCCTTAAATGGCGGCGTTATCCAATTCAAGTGATCCATAATTCTTTTCCTTTAACATAAATCTTGAATTAAAATTTCCGAACAAAATAATTCTTGTCGGAGAATACCAAAATTATCTTTCTCTAGAACTAGATTGAAACAAAATAACAAATATAGGAATCAAATCGAGATTTTTCACATAAATAATTGACATGTGACATAATCATATTTTGACACGTGGCATATTTTTTTTTAATTTTAAAATTAAAAAAAATTAAAAAAAATTAAAAAAATCACAAGCTAACACGTGACAAAACTCTAATTTTATATGTGTCAGCTGTTTTTTTTTTCAAGAAAATAAAAAGTAACAAAAAAAGTAAAAAACTAAAAAAACCACGAGCTGACACATGCAGCACACAGTTAACGTCGTCAATGATGCCCTAATAGAAAGGACAAAATTGGAACAAATTTTCAAAAAATAGGACCCAATTGAGATAATTTAGAAGTTGATGATCTAATTGAGATTTTGTAACGAAAACGAGAACCTACCGTGTGATTAAACCAACTTTTAACCTTGAACCAATTCTGAATAATGAAGAGTAAGCCCAAGTTGACATATTTTAATAAAAATAAATAATTTTATCTTGTAAATTTTTAATATTTAAAACTATGGCAATGATTATAAGACAAAATTAAACGGCAAAACAAGACTAAGTTGATTTTAAAAGATGTAATTTTATGAAATAATTAATCGTTTTAAAATATTTAAAAATAAACGTTTTTTGAATGTTAGCAATGGCAAGAAAACTATTTATACAAAAAAGTTTTTTCAGATCGATTGAATTCAACTATAATTATTTATCAACTCTCTATTTCTGTCATAAGCATCCATCCTACTAAATAATGCAAACTTTATTGACAGATAATTTTTTTAAAATAATATAAAATGAGGTAACAAAAAATTAAAAGTCATGTCACTAGAAGAAAAATCCATTTCTAGACCACTTTAACATATTGATTTGTTTGAATCTTCTACGACATTGCAATAATTAAGAACAATTATAGTTTACTCAAGACAAATTATAGTTTCTGAGATTTTATTGTAAACAATTTTCCTACTCAAAACACATAAGCCCACAAGATTTTTTAAAACAAAAAATAAAAAATTCACTGTGCAATGACATTAATAAACGCATAGTGTCAACTGGGTGTACAAAAAAACCAATGCTACCCTAAGAAAAAGGCTAAAACCTGAGATTGAAAACGCAAAGTGATGAAAGATTTACAAAATCCAAATGGATCAACAATGTCAAAAATAAAATGAGAGCAAACAAAAAGCGAAAAAAGAAAGGAAGAAAAGTTACAGAGAAGTTGCATGGCCACACTTTTGTGGTGGTGTTAGGATCATCATATCTAATGTCCTCCATGCCCCTTCTTTCCGATTTGACTATATGGATTCCCATTGCTTTGATGAATGAGTTAATAAGCAAACCTTGGTATGTAATCTCCACATGCTTCCACTCCTTTTCTGAAGCCATTTTCATCAGATCTTCAGAGAACGGTAACACATGTAGATCAAAGAGCTGCATATGATCCAATTCCGCCATTACCTCATGCATATAATAACCAGCTTTATATCCTTGAACTTTGCCATTGATTAACACCACGGGTCTAACCAAGTGATAAATGATATCATTCCGTACAGATGCAATAAAGAAACAAAGGACTTTGGGAGGGAATTGATTACGAAACCAGAAAGAAATTGAAGGTCCCCAGCTTTCTTTATCCAACCACTCGGGAATACTTCCTCCTGGAAGCACAAAATCAGTCTTTCCAGCCTCGTGAAGTTGCTGCAAGCCACAGTTCATTGAAAATTCATTAAATGAACTATAGATTATCAAATCAAATTCATTAAAAACAAGACAAAAACCTGATTTAAGAACATGCTTGAACTTAAGAAAAAATATCATCATTCAGGTCACAATGCTTAACCTCAAACGAACGTAGAGTTGAAGATACCCTTGAGCCCACTTCTTCACCATCTTTTGAATTTATCCATTTCCACTCCTTGCATCCATTAGCGAAAAAACCAGTCAACGAAGACGTCAAGACACTGCTATTTAACTGAAGAAAATCACATTCCGCGTATAACTCATGGAGTCCGGTAAGATGTTGAAATGAAACTGGCAACTCTTCTATGCCAACTTTAAACAAAAAAGGTTCCCTTATGTTTCCCATCTTTCCTAATATTTCTGGAAAATTCTCAAGACTGTAACAATGTGAAAGTTGAAGTACTTTAAGAGAGGGCAAGTTGAGAGGTGGAAATCTCCTAAGCTTCGTGCAGTGTTGAGCTTTCAATATTTTAAGTTTATTCAAAAAACCAATTGAGTCGTCAACTGCAATTACTCTCTCACACCGTTCAAAGGAAAGTTTCTCCAGATTTGGGAGATCAGATACGTCAGGTATCCGTGTTAAAATTTTGCAATTGTCAAAGTTCAATTCGGTTAAATTCTTGAACTTCTGCAAAGAAAATAATGGGAAGAAAGAATAAGAACAATATGAATAATTTAAAAATGTATTTATCAATTTACAAGACAGAATTTATTCTCTAAACTTGCCTTTGATGAACCATTGAACCCAAATGACGTAAAAGAACTGTTAGGCAACTTGCATGTCACAAGTTTGTTTGGATGAGAATTTGAAGGTAAACAATTTGAAGGGTATCCATGCCATTCCAGTATTCTCAAACTTTCTGGAAAATAATTGGGACCTTTGGAAAATTTCCCATTTCTAATGATAAGTATTTTAAGGTTTTTCATCCTCCTGAAGGCGTTGGCATTCCATTCTAGCGTTTCTTCTTTCTCAGATATAGACAAATCCAGGCATAGGATTTCAGTTTCGCTAGTTCCCTGTTAATGAAAAGAGCCACACAAATCAACTAGTTTTGTCAGTAGAAATTGTAAATAATCTAGAAAAAGAAAAACTACGAAAGAGATATATGATTAAAAAGAAAAATATATCAATTTGAGAAACAAAACCAATCATCTATGAGTCTCACTTACTGTGTTGTCCATTAAAACTTGAATTATATCTTTAGGTAACCATAATCTCCTGCCCTTTCCTGGCTTTTTCGATGATTCTCTCTGGTCAATTTGTTTACCCATGTCCCCAATTAAATCATGCATTACAATTATACCAGGGTAATTAATCTTAATGAGAGATTTTTGAACCAACACCCCAATATGATATTTCATGCAGTCATCGTAGAGAGCACGAAGCATAACCTCAACCTTTGTCAGTTCATATCCTTCGAAGCAACAAGCAATGTCAAGAAAAACACACTTCTCTTCTTCCTCTAAAGCATCGAAGCTTACTTTAAGAATCTCTTGGATTTTATTGTTAGGAATTCTTTTATATTGATTGATAGCAGATTTCCACTGTTCCACACTTTTTGCAAACAGATTGGAACCAATTACTTCCAAAGCCAATGGAAGGCCAGAAGCATAAGTTACTACATCATTCAACACCTCCATGTAACTTGGATCAACCTGTTCTGTTTTGAAAGCTTTCCATGTAAGCAATTGAAGAGCGTCCTTTGCATCCAATGTGTCGACCTCATATGTTCCTTTGACCTGATGAGATGCAAGCAGTTGTGTATCTCTAGTTGTGATGATGACTCTGCTGCCGGGACCAAACCAATCAGGGCTTCCCGTCAGAGCCTGTAACTGCTCGCACCTGTCAACGTCATCAAGAATCAACAGAACCTTCTTTCGTTGCAACCTTTGTTGTTGTTGGATATTTAGAGGAGGAAGATTATAGAACCAGATGACAGAATAATAAAAGAGAGAGAGCTTACTTTATTTTTGTTCTCCTCACACACACTTTTTCTTAAAATGCTGAACAATACAATGTTTATATATAAAAAAAACTTGGCTAACTATCTCCACTAACCACGTCTAACAATCCTACATTAGTGGTGCTAAGAATAACTTAAAAACTGAATCTTAAATTGCTCCTAACTAATAGCCGAAAAACCTGCAACAGACTTTTGACAAAGTCTTCCAACAAGGTCACTAATTTTCTCTGACTTTTATTCTGCTTCTTACGTGTGCACATATGAGCTTGAATTATATTGCAACAGTTGTATCATTGAAATCCCTTGATGCTCACTTGTTAAGTTGATGTCCTTCGCTCCAAGTAGGTTCGAAAGAATAATGCTTTGGAGGTGTTCCAGCCCATGCTTTTTTGATTTCTCTCTCACGTTTTG
>Ga0214545_1013073_pt1 | contig 10519 bp, 1 predicted proteins | sample CNSS4metaG_FD_160064 | JGI IMG/M metagenome (GOLD analysis project Ga0214545, IMG submission 160064) | Root nodule microbial communities from cowpea collected in UCLA plant growth center, Los Angeles, California, USA - CNSS4 | ecosystem: Host-associated > Plants > Roots > Nodule | place: USA...
ACACATATATATATATATATATATATATATATATATATATATATATATATATATATATATATATATATATAAACTTTTCTTTCACATTATAGTTATATCTATGATATAATTAAAAAAAAATATTATTGACATAACAAAAGAAACAGCCTTTTAATGTCGGATATATATACTACCTCAATAATTAAAAGATGAGATCAATTTAGTATATTTAAATAGAAATAACTTTCCTTTATAAACGAGTTTTTGTAAAGTTGATTTAAAATTAAACATGCATGTATTAACACGAGGGATTGTAAAATCTTACAAATACAAGAATATATATACAATTCTTAATTTATAAACCAATTTTATAAAATTAACTTAAACATAAATCTTCGTCCTAATTTTTAAGTATTTTTTTATATGAAAGAAACTATCCATTTCCTATATACATAATACGACTAGTTTGATTCAAATGAAAGAAAAAAAAAATTATTGATTCAAATTTGATTTTACTCAAAATTTGAACCAGACTTGAACACTCCTAAAAAAGAAAGACTCGAGTTGATTATTAGTTTATTAGATGTCACACAGTATTTCGTAATCTTTTCCATAAAAAATAATGTGTATTTATGAACCGATCTAAATTGTCATAAACTATTGAACTAATTATAAAAAATTAAAAAGTGATTAATTCATTATTAAGCGAAATTATTTTAATATTAGAGTTAGAAAAATAGCTTGACCATGTGAGAAAAAGTGTACTGAACAAAGCTTGTTATTAAGAATATGAAATTAGAACACACGTGAATGGAAATTTTCACAATTTATATATAAAGTGTTCATATATCAATTGGAATTACGTTGAACCGATTGAAAGTACTGAAATATTTAGAAAAACACCATGTGAATGTGAGAAAAAAAGCAATAAAGCATGATGAAAAAGTTTGTGGAAAAGAAAAGAAAAGAAAAGAAAAGATTATTTGAAGACATTAAATATTACGCAGAAAAATTAATCAATATTTAATTTGGAAATGTCTCTTGACAATTAAATATAACAAATGATAATTTTGAAAAAAATAATCCAATAATGTACCAAGAGTAATTACAATATCATCTAGGCAATATTTTAAGAGTAGATAAGATTATCCTACTGCAACTATATAATATTATAAATCATTAAAAAGTATACTCAAAAATTTTGTTAATGCATACATACATTAAACTAATATGATATGCAAATTGTTGTGTAATATTCTCCTAAACCATCTTTATTATTTTTTTTTTAAAAAAAAAAAAAAAAAACTGTACAGGTCATAAAATGTTGTCACATTTTGACAGATAATTATGTTCTTCAAAAATATTGCTAATGATTCAATTTTTAGATTCCAATACAGAGAAAAATTTTGTTGACAAAATAATTTATGTTCTTCCAAGACTAAATATATCTTATGAAATTTTTTTACATGTTTTCTTCTCTCAATTTTAAGTGTCATATTTTTATTGTCGGAGTATATGCCAAAATCACTCTCGTGATTAAGTTAATTATCTAAATCAACATAATGTTAAGAGTAAAAGTAAAAATTTGGATTAAATATGATTTTAATTTTTAAATTTTAATATAAAATTAAAATTTTTTCTTTGCCTGAAAAGTGTTTAAAGAATTTAACCTAATTTAATATATTTGGACAGAAAGACATTAATTCATTTTTAAAATTTAAGAATCAAAATATATTAAAATTTTAAACCGAAGAAAGATTTTAATTTCGCATCAAATATTAGATATTAAATCCTAAAAGCTTTTATACTCAAGTTTTTTTTAATTTAAAGAATGTTGTATGAAAAAATATATTACTACTTTTATTAATCAAACAATCTGCAATTACAAATATGTCTTAATCTTGATTTCACAACAGTTTTATGATTTCCAATTAATTAATTTTAATATCCCTACGCGTTTGTTAATTAATTAATTAATTGGTGGGTTCAATTTTATATTGGAGAAATCTAGGGTTTCCCTTATTAATTAATATTTGCAATCTTTTTCTCCATATTTATACAAATATTCTTGTTCCTTTATTGGGAATGGTGGTGTTCTAAACGATAATGAACAAATATCTCTTGAATATGAATCACGTGGTTATCATATTTTGACTCAATAATTAACATTTCTCTTTCATTTCTTCTTTTTTCTTCACTAATTAACTAAATTTATTAGCTTTCAACAGTGAAAGATAGACCTTCCAATTTTGTGCAAAACATTATGTTAAGATAGTATTACTAGGATTAATTATCGTATTTAATGTATTTTTTATTTTCAAACTCATACTTATGTGAGTTTTGTTTTTTTATCTCAAATGATTAAAGAAAAAAATGTATTTAAATTACTTTTTTTTCATGATTCTTAAATAATATCAGAATATTATTTACACAAATATTACATTTATGTACTATTTGTTTACCCTAGAGAATTTACACAACATCCTTAAAAATAGTGTTCAACCATAATTAGAAAACGTCTTTTTCCTCCTTTTAGTCACTTTTTACTACAAATTCTTCAAATACATTGTAATATATTATTAAATAAACACATAGATGCTACCCTTATTTATAGTTTACTTTTTACTTTTGTACATGTTTTTTTTTTTTTTCAATTCACACTACTAAAAAAATTCATATTTCCTGTCAATTTTATTTTAAAATATTTTTTGTAAGAAATACATATAAATTTTGTTATGAAAAAAAAAATTGCAGAAAATTGCTGTCATTTTTTTACAAAATATTTTATATAAAACACTTTTCACAACAAATTTTGTAAGAAACATTTACGAATCTTATAACTTTATAAGAAATAATTATCCACGAAAAAATTACCTGTCAGTTAAAATTCTTAGAAAAAATAAATATCTTTTTACAAAATTTGTAAAAAATTCTCATATAATACGAGAATTTTTAATAATGTCAATTGACCCTTCACCTAACAAATACAGGTCACAAAAAAGTTTAAATTATAGTTAAAATATAAAAAAATAAACCTAGATAAAATAAACAAATTACAGTTTTACAAAGCCAAATATTAACTTCTCTATTCGAGGATAAAAAAACCAAAAATTAAAGATTAAATTAAGCATAAAGACAAAAAAATATATTTAAACATAAATTTTATTTCAATGATGATTTGTATTTTAAAACTATGTCCTAGCAAGCAAAATTTGTTGATGTCACACTGATAATGAACATTTTCTGTACTTAACCTGACTTTTAGGCAATTTGGTGGATGCTTCCAAAATTACCAATTTCAGCTCAAACATTTGCTTTAAAATCAACCAACTATAGTAAAACATACTATTTCAAGAATAAAAAAATGTTTAATCATGTTTTTTAGTTCTTAAAAAAATAGTCATTTTTAGTTTTACTTGCCCACTTCTGAATTTTAAAATTATCAGTAGTTCTTGTCCTAATATTTTTATAATAATCAATTTTTGGTCCCACAAATTAACTTTATATGGGTCTATTTATATTTTTCTTAAACATTTTTAAAACAAGAAGAAAAATAAATATATTGTAGCTTTTCTGTAAAGTACAAACTAATTTTTATAGAGAAAATTAACCCTTATCAAATATTATGTTGTTTACATAAAAGTGAATTGTTTCAATCCAATAAAAAAAATTGACTCCGTCTTACCAAAATTATTTATGTAAAATTTCGTTAAAATTAAATGATAAAAAATTACTAAATTTAACAATGTTTTCCAAAAATATTTATGTGCTATAATCCTGCACCTATAAAATCATCTCCTTTCATTCAAAAGCAATACCATAACAATTTAAAGACAACACAAACAGAAAATAGAGTTAGCTAATTAATTAAACAATGAATGTAATATATATTTTAAACAGATATTTCATAATTTCTTAAAATAATCGATTCGTATATTCATGAATGTTCGTAAAGCTTTGTATAATATTCATCACAATAAATAACTAGATAAGAAAACAAAGTCTTCAAGAAGAGAGAGTTGATATAACTTCTCGCTCAAACTATATAAAAAATTATATATATATATATATATATATATATATATATATATATATATATAAAATTATTTTAGTTAAGTATACTTAAGTAATGGATATTTGTCATGGTATTAAATGTTAGTGTTACAATAATATTTAGCAGATATCTCAATATTAACAACTTTTCAATTGAGGAAAAGCATAGTTTCTTTTACTTCAAAACATTTAATCCATAATGTAATTAAATTTTCTTTTAGTTAGATTTTAATATTGAAATAGGTATTTTGGAACTAAGAACAAAAGGAAAACGTGTATATCTTAATGTAAGAGAAACTAATTTTATTTCATTTTTTTTTTCATATGTGAAGGTGATTGATTGTTGTTGAAACATGTAAAATTATCTATTTGTTTGATGTTATTTTCATGATATGAGTATTATAGAATTGAGAAGAAATTTTTTGTTTGATTGATGAGTCATGATGTTTTATCACATGAGTGTGTATATTGATAAATTGGGATTGTAGTCATGAAAATGAGTTTTTGATCAGAGGAAAAATGAATTGAATATTTTGGGAGGAGTTGTTAGACATTATATGATGGAAAAATTACATGGTTGGAGTTAAAAATGTATGTTGTATAAAAAAATTTTTTTTTCTCGTAGATTGTAGTGTGAATATTATAAATTTGATGAGTTTGTTAGATTAGATCAACGAATGATTTCCTGAAGTTTTAGAGAAATATGTCATTGGTGTTCATTTTTTTACAAGCATATATAATTCAAAGGAGACTTTAAAACTTTAAATTTTCATGATGATTGATAAACTTAGGGTATCCGCATAATTGAGATATCAAAACTCATAAAAGTGTTTAACATTTATTTGAAGAAGTTATTTATTGGAGTTTGTGTTCCTTCACGATAAGAGTGATCATGGATTGGATTTTTAATGATCAAATCCACTTACATTTTGGATCCAAATAATTAGATCAGATTTTCGATCTAAATCCATTTTTTCAGCAAAAGTAAATTGGATTTCTTTAAAATCCAGATCCAAATATTTAGATCAAGTTTAAATCCAAATCCAAATATTTGGATCAAGTTTAAATCCAGATCCAAATATTTGGATCAAGTTCAAAATCTAGAATCTATTTTTCATAAAATAAATTTAAATTGATTTTTGTAAAACTTGTATCCATAGGACTGACACCATCGAATTTGACAAATCTTTTGTCAAGATCAACTAGGCCAAATTTCAGCATGGGATGAACTCGGTTGACTTTCAGTCGTGACCGACCGAATTTTGGTGGAGCCCGACTTGGTCAAATTCAGCTGAATTTTGACTGGGGTCGACTTGACCAAATTTTGGCTAAAGTCGACTCGACCAAATTCAAACGAATTTTGATTTTAGGGTTCAAACGAAATTCAAACAAACTAGGGTTTAAACTGTCTCGATTTTGTCCCTAACAAATGTCTCGGTGAAAAACAAATGTCTCGGTAAATAGAAACAAAAAGTATTTAAATTGTCTTAAATCTTAGTATGATTATTGAGTATGTGGTATATATATATATATATATATATATATATATATATATATATATATATATATATATATATATATTATTGGAGTAATAGGGATGGTTTTCACCTCAAACTAAGATAGTTTGTGATTGACATACATATAGTCTTTCGTCATATGTAAGAACATGTCTTGTGTTAAGGTGACCAATCACAAAACACGAAGATACTTTCTGTTCCTATTACTCAACCAAGTGTGTTTCTTTGTCTTTTTCCACTAAATAATTCCATAAATAACTTCACCAACAATTAATTAATTAATCAACACCTTAATTTTCTACTCATATCTACTGTTTTTTCCAACAGTCTTTTTGACATGCTGTTTTTTAAAATAGTTTAATAATTCACATATTAAGACAGTTATCGTATAATCAACAATGTTATTATTATGATACTTAATTCAATCTTTTTCTGTCATTATCATACCAAAAAGATCGTAATAATTCTTACACATAGCTTCACTCCTCGTAGACATCATCATTTTTTTTTAGTTTTTGTCACTTTCATTAAGTTTAAGTTTAATTAGTCTAAATTTTGGTGCTAATCTTCTTGTTTTCTGAATCTTTTAAACTAATAAATATGTATATTAATCAATAATATTATGAAAATTGAATCTGCCGGAACATAAATTCAACATTTTACGATGAAATCGATATTTATTATTAATTAATGTTAAAAATATATCATTTATTACACTAAAACCTAAAAACAAAGCTTGCAGAATCAAATCAGATATATAATAACACTTAAACTTTAAAGTTTTAATTACTCTTTTTAAGAATGACAACAAGTTTAAATGTAAAATATAGAAGAAAATAAATCATATCGATAATTTTTTTTTATCTATATCATGAATTGATTTTTTTTCAATTTCTTTTTAATTTTTAACTGATTTACTAGTTTATAAACCTCTTCAATTTTAATCTATTTTGTGGTTCCAACAAACTATAGAGTTCAAGATTAAACTAATCAATATGATCTTGCTTTCTGAAAAATTATATTAATGGTGGGTCAGGTTAGTTAGCATAGTTTTTTGTGTATATATATATATATATATATATATATATATATATATATATATATATATATATATATATATATAAAGAATTTATGTGGTGAAACAAAGGTGGAAACTATAATCATTGTACTTTGAATTGTGACATGTATAAAATTCAAAATATATAATTGGCCAATAGTAAAACATGTCGTGTTCAATTATTTATATTACATTAATTTATATTATATAGTTTGAAAGTGAAAAATAAGTGAGGTGTTCTTCCTTTTTTTCTCTATCTCTTTCACTTTTTTTCAATTATTTTATTACTTACTTCTTTTTCTCACTCTTTTCTCATGGTGAGGTCATTTAGCACTTTCTTCTTAGTGGTTTTGAATAATTATAATAGGAAACAATAGACTTTTGATCTCTTAAATTACACTATCTTCGTGTATATTCTTTTTCTTTTCTTTGGTTAGATGATGTTGTCTCCTTCTTTGGGTGTATATACATAGTGAGAATAACATAAATTTTCTTATCATAAATCATGATGCAAAAAGTCACACTTAAAACCAAAACTTATTTCATCTGGTTCCTTGGGGACTAATCTATATTACAAATCATCATTTAATTAATAGGCTAATTTATAAATTAATCGATAAAAACATTATTATTAATGAGTCTTTCGAAAAAAGGTTAAATATGTTTTTGATCCCTTAACTTTAAGTGAATTTTGGAATTAGTCCATTTTGAAACTTTGGACCAATTTAGTCATTCATCTTTCAAAATACGTGAATTTAGTCTTTTTAATCAAATTTTGTTAGGTTTACTTAATATTTCGTACGCATTTCAGGATATATTTGAATTGTTTATATTGTTTGACACATTCTTGTTTTAATGTTAAGTCAAATACTATTATAAAACATGCTTGAAATGTCAAATAAACATAACAAAATTTGATTAAAATTCGCTAAAAGTTAAGGGACAAAAACATATTTAACCCTTCGAGAAAATTTTATTAAAGAGATTCACTAATTAAACATGAATTCAAAGATATACGAAAGTTGATATTATTTTCAACTCAAAACCTAAAAGTATAAATTAATGATTATTTTTTTTCTAATGCAATATTTAATTTTTTTTATTTATAATTAATAAGAACTTAAATTTATACTTGAATTCTTAATAATTCATTTTAGTGTTATTTTTTTTTTCAACCAAGAGAATAAAAAATCAAGTACAAAGAAGACATCAAATACATCTATTATTTATCTCAAGAATCTAAATTATTTGACACGTTTTTGAAAAACTAGTTTGGGTTATAATATTTAACACTAGCTCAAACTTTTACTATAATTAAACACATATTATTAACCACTTTTGGCTTTCTAATAGTTGCATAGTCTAAACTTTACTATGTTTAAACAGTATTAGATTTTTCTTTGTTTGTTTGGTTTGACATTCATAGTATGCAAATCTATATGTTCATGTTTATCTTTGAATTGTTAAAAGTAAATTATTTCAAATAGTTTTGATTTGAATGTGAATCATAAATTCACATTTTATTATATTTTATTATTAGACACAACACATAATCAAATACATGTTTAATATTTATTGTATTTGTGATAATATTGTTTGTTTTAGCATTTAATAATTATGTAATGAGAAGTTGTTTTGTAAGTTAGTAAAAGGGGAAAAAATATGTAATAAACTCATTTTTAAGCTATTATAATCAATCATCAATTTAACATAAAAAAAGTGATCATTAATCCACTTTTTAATGCTAATATTTTCACTTCAAATCTTTTACTATTGTTAAAATGTGATATTTCAGACGTTTTTTACTTAAATATTCCATAACATTACCACGATTTTATAAAAAAAAATATAATATAATGAATTAAGAAAGAAAAATTTTTATAAATTAATTTTTACTTTTCTTTAATTATATTAAGTGATGGTTTAGACATTTTGAAAACCTATTTGATTAAATCATATACTAAAATTGGATAAATTTGTACAAGTAGGTTAGACCTTAAACATGTGTTAAATAAGAAAACTTCAAAGCTACGCAAATATAAATGTTAATATAATATAAACATTTTTTACTGGATTATTACTAGTTACTACAGTTCTAGAAATCAATCATTCGAATATATTAATATTTGGTACTTAGAATATGCCCATTCTTACATATTAAATATTTCAGAAAAAAAAAATTTGCTTCATTCTTAAACAAGTTGATAAGTATGGATGTTGTTCCTGTTTTTTTAACATTAACATCCAAATTAAGCTTTGAAATTACCCCAATCCAAAATGAATAAAAATACTTTTTTTATTTGTGCTATATGCATGTATGACAATATAGAAGACTAATTTAATGCCTAATATGATATCTAATACTAATAATAAAAAATTATTGGGTAATTTTTAAAGTCATAATAAAGTTGGTAACATATAAAAAAAATTAACTTTGATGATGACTCTTTAATTCTTTATGTACATAATTAACCATCACATCTCTTTTAAAAAAAATAATAATAATTAACCATCACATAATCATACATCAAATAATGAATATTTTTCAAATATATAAAAGAGACTTAAAAACATTTTTGTTAGAGTCATGCTTAGGCAGTATATGCTCTCATCATAATTATAGGTTTTAGGGAAAAAAAATAGCAGCTAGTTTGCTATTTTAAAAATAAAATGTGTATAATTAATAATTTGTGTATTGGTGTGATAAAATTAAAACCAAAAATTTAATCTCTGTAGTTCTGTCAAATTTGGTTTGAGTTTTTATATTTTTAAATTCATATGAACTAGTTTTTAGTTTTTTAAAAATTATATTAATTTAATCATTTAAGTATAAAAATATTAAGTTTGCATCATTTATATGTAGATATTCTTTTCTTCTTAAATAAATAATTTGGAGAATTTAATGTTAATTAAAGATAAAGTCAAATTATAGTATATAAAAGAATTGCAAATATCACTTACATATAAACTCACTTACTAAAATGATATTTTTAATGAGATTTATTGTTCTATCACTTACTCCAATTAAATCATCCATAAGTATCTAATTTCATACTCAGTTGAATTAATCATAAACTCACCTACTAGTAAAATAATAAGATTGTAAAAAATGTAAAACTCAAAATAATTTTGATTACATTCTTATTATGCCTATATTTGTACTTAATGCTTATATACTTTATATACTTATTATAAGAAATCTAGTAATATTAATTAGTTTTTAATATCTTCTAAACTGGAAATATGGGAATTATTAGCAACTTAATATTTATGATAATTTCGTATTATTTTTTTCTTATATATGTAATGTCTATTCGAGGGAAGATATAAGCATGTGTATCTCAACTAATCTCATATTAAACTTTTGTAACTTAGTTATTTTGATTTTTCTTATTCCTTTTTTATAATCAGCACCGAAATAACAAATTAACAAAAAAATTATATTGGTAAACAAAAAAAAATCATTTAATATTTATTTTTTGAAGTGAGTACAATTATACAAAATTATATAATTATTTTAATATTTTCAAGTAATCTCTTGGTATAGTTTTTAATATTACATGTGAAAAACAGATAATGGTTCACTTCAATTCATGCTGAAATGGAGGTACCAAAGTCAACTTATTGATACAATGTTAGACAGAATCAAAAGTGAAGATGGTTGTTTAACAATATCTGCCCAACTTATGAAGATATTTTCAATATATTGTGTTCCAATTTATATATATAAATATAAAGAGAGAGATTATAGTTTCAAGTTTATATAAACTTAATTAAGTTTCAAATATTTCTAAATTTTTGTGTATTTTCACTTAAGTATTTATGAAATTTGTTTTTCAAAACTTATATATATATATATATATATATATATATATATATATATATATATATATATATATATATATATATATAT
>Ga0214545_1013074_pt1 | contig 10519 bp, 3 predicted proteins | sample CNSS4metaG_FD_160064 | JGI IMG/M metagenome (GOLD analysis project Ga0214545, IMG submission 160064) | Root nodule microbial communities from cowpea collected in UCLA plant growth center, Los Angeles, California, USA - CNSS4 | ecosystem: Host-associated > Plants > Roots > Nodule | place: USA...
GTATATATTAGAAAAAGTTATTGTAACATGTATATATAGGTTGTAATTAAGCTTATTTACTAATTTGGTCTCAAATGGAAGATGACGAAATTGGATGATTTAAAAAAATTAGGGTACTAAATTGAACTAAAAATTTAAATTGGGGTACTAAATTGAAAACAACTATTATACTGCCACGTGTCATGATTGTAAGCTGCCACGTGGCACGATGATAAACTGACACGTGGCAGTTTTTAAATTTTTTGAAAAAAATAAAATAAAAATTTCATGCTTTATAAAATTGGGTACCAAATTGAACATTCCTATAATTCGGGTACCAAATTGAACTTTCCGAAAAAGTTTGGGTACCAAATATGTATTTATACCGTATAATTTTAACGTCGCATATCTTAACACTTGCCATCAAATGGTTTACTAAAATAATAATTATAATAAATGTAAACGATTAAAAATAGTATTACTTTAACAAAACTTAATAATGTATAAATATAATTAAATGATAAAATTCAATAGTAATGAATAAAAATATCGGATTTTAATATTTAAATTTTAACTTATTTTAGCAAGATAAACAAGTTTTATTTATAGTTATTTTAACATATTTCTCTTCGACTAAACAATCTCTTTTTTTTTACTTTTTTTCCAAATTTAGACATATTTTTTAGGTGTCGAAATTTTTATATAAATATGTATTTTCTTCTAACTTATCCTGGGTTATATTTACTGTAAATGATAATTAGGTATAAAGATGAGAGTATTTTTAAAATAGTAACATAAAATAGAATTGAGTTGAAGTGGTTAAAATTTACTAATATTACTCCACCAGGTATAATATTGTTTTTTCTTTGTATTTGAACAACCAAGTAATGATACAAAATTTCCTTTAGATATGTTCTCCTACATAAATCAATCACATGAATTAAAAGAGTAAACCTATATCAATCCATATTTGTATAAAAACTAATAAAAATCAAACCCGAACATTTACAAATTGTGTGTTAATCACAAAAATTCATAAATAAAATGAATTTATATGAATTGTTTTTATACATTTGAAAATGTAATTTGTGATCGATATCATATATCATAATTGATAGGAAAATTATCCCTAACTTTTTAATAAAAATATTCTAAAGAATTTTCAGCAACTTAACACACATGTATATTATTATTTAGATTTAATTATTTTACATAATATTTATTATTTATTAGATAGATAAAACCGAGTAGTTTGAAAATTGAGCCATCTTTGAAATAACTTTAAATTGTAAGTGAGATACTTTCCATAAAAATCACAAAACAAGTTTTTTTACAGTTCCAAGTAAGCTTTTTAATATCCATTTTGATCGATATATTTGAATTTGTTCATTAAAAAAAAAACAATGAAGGTGGAGGACTGCGTTATTTAAATAAAGTATGTCGCATATTTTTATATATTTTATTAGAAAAGTAAAGAACGGATATTTTGATATATTTTTAACTCATTATTTTAAATACCATTAAATTATCATATTATTAAAAAAATAAAAAAAGAATCGAAGGATGAATTAAAAATAATCGGAAGTAAGTTAAAAGTATTATCTTATAATAATGATAAAAAAACAACTTGAATAAAGAAAAATAATATATTTAATAAAGGGGGTGAAACAAACTTAAAACAAGAGGAGAGAGACCAGATGAGTGGTCTTTTTATTAGTACAACCCATAAGGACTAAGAAAGTGCAGAAGAAGACAAACATAAAGTGCAATGTTATGTGAGAGTGTATGCGGAAGCCATTGAATCACTCAATTCGAGACAGCTTCCTCGTCCTTCCTGAAAAGTTTGTGGTGAATATGTTGAGCAAAAGTGCGGGGAGGAAAACGCGCCGGCTCTTTCTCAGTCACAAGTTCCGGCAATGGCTGCAAGATGATCTTCTCCTTCGGGGGTTCACAGAACACCGCCCACGATATTCGAACCTTCTCTTTGTTCACCAACCCCCTGTGGAGAATACTCTTGTACCTCCCGTTACTCAGGATCTCAATGGTGTCTCCGATGTGCATGAAGATGGAATTAGGCACACACTTCGCCGTCACCCATTTTCCCTCGTAGAAAAGTTGCAGACCCGGCACCATGTTGTGGAGGAGGAAGGTGAGTGAACTTATATCGGTGTGGGCTTCAACTCCCAGAGCCAATTCCGGCTGCGGACAAATTGGGTAGTAGTTGATCTTCAACTGAAGCAAAAGCTCTTCCATTCCACCAACCTCCTTCTCTAATCTTCCACCTTCCAACCCTAACCCAATTGAAAGTGCCTCCAGTATCTTCGTCGCAAGTTTCCTCAATAGCCTCGCATACTCGCTCGTAGCCTCACTTCTCATCAAAAAGAAAAATATGTAAGAAACTATATATATAATCAATCAGAAGTAGAAGGAAGGAAGAAAGATGATGATGATGATGAAAACTCACGTGTAATCGGAAGGTTTGGTTGGCCAGATGGAGAGGTCGCGTTTGTCTTCAGGAAAAACGAGGTGGAAGAAGTAATCTTCCCACTCCAATTGGCCACTGGCATTGTTGGCGAGCTTGCTTCCATAGCCCTGAATCTTCCCGGAGGCTTGATCGTTGGCGTACTTCTCCTTCTCCTCAATGGGGAGAGAGAAGAAGGTTTCACCTGCTTTCCGCAGGCGATTCAAGAGCTCCTCCGGGATGCCATGGTTGACCAAGTTCATGACGCCCCATTCCTCCGCCGCCTTCTTCAGCTTCTCCCGACACCTCCCTCGGACAACCTCCGACGGCGAATCTATCTCTCCCAGGTCAATCGTGGGAACTTGAGGCCCCTCCTTCTTCTCCTCCTCGAACACGTTCCCTATGTTCTCCAACTCCTCTTGCGGCCTCACGTACTCCTTCGGGATACACTTTATCCCACTGCTCGCCAAGCTTTCAACTCTGTGACCCACCGTACCCATCATCTTCAACCTTCTTCTTCAACCTTCACTTCTTCAATGTTCATTCAACACCCACTTCCTCTCCCTGGGTTTTATATTCCAATTCTAAGCAAACAGCACTGTCAATTTCCCTAACAGTCACCATCCATTTGCGTTGGTCATCACGTGACAGCTCCTCAACAAACCAAAAGTTCAACGCGCCTTGACTGGGGGTTAAGCTCCTGCATCATCTGCATGCACACCACTCCGCCTAACCCTCCATCGCCATTCTCGAACTTCTCTTTCTATCTCTCTCTCTCTCTTTTTTCTTTTTAAAAACTAAATTTCTTCAACCATATTCTCCCTTTATTTATTACACCTCCTTCCCTCGAATAAATTCTCCATTCAACCAATTTTGCCTCCTTTCAATCAGAGGGGAAATATGGAACATAATGTTATTTATATATTTATATGTTTGTATATTTATATATTTATATATTTAATCAATTAGTATGTCTATTTAACGTTATCCACATAAAACAAATTATTTTATTCATTTTCAATATTTGTGTATATATTTGCTTTAAAAGAATACGTGGGATATCAATATATACGGGTACTATAAAAATAATTTCGACGTCGTGTCGGCTATAATTTGGTATCTATGAATCTCGAGTTGGTTCTGTTTAGAGTGGAAACTGGCCAATTTGTTTTATTCTGTCATTGATCTTTCTAAAATGGGTGTGGTAGATTCACATGCATCGTTCAAAACATATGTTAAAAAAATTTCAAGTTGTCAATGGATTCAGAAGTTGACTCACTAAAAAAATATATTCACGAGTTCACCTAATGTAGTAATTTCTTTTTGAAATTGAAAAATAAAATGAATGTATAAATAAATTATTCCATTAATATTTTGTGTAAACACAACCGGGGTAGATGAGAAGAAGAAAAAGTAAAAAATAATATCTTATAGTAAGATAAGATAGATGCACTTAACCCTGCCAAACATATTTCGTTATTTTTAGTAGTCAAATGTAAGAAAATCCAAGTTCTTCCTTCACATTTTACATGACATTTAAACATGTAAAACCCGCAATATAAAAGAAATGTCATTACAAGTTCATTTTATATCAACTTCAAATTCTCAATTATTTTAATATGATAAAACATTAAATTACTTTAAGTCAGTTTTTACATGAATTAAAATTAATCTACACACGCCCCAATAATAAAAATTTCGAAAGAGATTCTACAAGCTTATCAAAAGTTAGTGTGAAACTTTTTTGTATTATTTTTTTGACGGGTTTTGTTAAGTGTGTATTAAGATGATCTTAAAATTAATTAAAGAAACGAGAAAAAAAATGATATCATAAAATTTATATTGGATGGGAGAATGGTTGATAAGGGTTAGATGCATGCCATGCCACCAAAACCACCAGCCATCGAGTTTTTCGAGAATATATTCGTCCTTGTAATGTTAACTTAATGTTATATTATAATATATTATAAAAATTATTATTCTAATATACTCTAATGACTTAAAAAAGGGAATTATCAGCAAAATCTATTGATATCAAAATATTTTATAAATCAAAATTATTAACGGTTGAAAACATTTCTTATAGATAGATAGGAAAAAACCGTAAATATTATTAATAGTTAAAAATTTATTAATAATTATTTTTCAATAAATATTTATTTATAATTTTATTCATCAATAAAATGTATCGATAAATATTATATTTTATGTTTTTTCTTTTCTATTTTTTCAATGATTGTCACTATGGTTGCTACCACCGACATCTCTCCCGGCTATTGTCATCATTTGTTTTCCATCTTCTCTTTCTTTCTTTTTTACTTCTAATTAATTTTTAATAAATATTTCATTAGTGAAAAAAATTTACATCTATTTTATCAATCAAAATACTAACATATTTTTTAAAATATAATTATTAATAAATTTACTGATAAATTTCATAAAAATTAAATTATTGATAAATTTTTAAAAATTAATTATTAACGAATTTACCGACACATTTTAAAGTAAATTCATTAGAAACGAATTAAAACAAAATCAATTATTGACAAATTAATAAAAATAGATTTTTTCGGTGTATGGATTAGTTTTTATTTATGATCATTGAGGTTAATTCCACAATCTCTTCCACAGCTCCATAAGTCGTGTAAAGAGAATGTTGCCCTTATCTTCTTAGCATTGATTTATCCTACACACCAAAAGGTTCACACAAGTTAGGGTTTTTCTGCCTGCACCCCCAATTTGTCTTCCTTCACCTTCAAGTTTGACCTTGAAGACCATTATATCTTTCAAAAAAATAAAAAAAAAATCATAAATTAAATATTTCTGCAGCCTGCACCTCCAAAAATGAAATTCGATATCTCAGTTGAAAGCCGGTAACACCAATTTCTAAAAGTCGGTAACCCCAATTTTTGTTTTTAATTTTTTATATATATTTTTATATATTTTACAATTATATTTATATATAATTATATATTTATATTTAAGTTTAAGAAAATTTCTAATAAATTTATTTATATATTTTTTAGTTGTATATATTTATTGTTTAAAAATAAAAATTAAGTTGATGGATGTTGGTTGATAAAAACAATTAAGGTTTTATCTCTGGTCATAATAAATTATTTCTCAATAAGTCATCAAGAAAGTATTAAAGTAAAAAAGAAAAGTATGTAGATAAATGATTATCTTAATATTTGTCATAAATCATTAATATTTTATTATGATTTATGTATTTTAAATTTTTTATTCTCCTATAATATTTCTTCCAAATTAAATTTTACTCAAATTAGTATGAACCCTAATTATGATTTTAGAAATTCTTTTATCAAATTGGCATGGACCTTAATTATATTTTTACTCAAATTAGTACAATTTAAAATTATGAAGTTTAAAGGTTGTTGTGTTTTTTGCTGTAATGGTAACATTTATGGATATATATTGGGTTGCACTACAAATTCTGCTACACATGATGAATTAGTTAGATAACCTTAATTTGGAATAGAAATTAGAATATCTCTGTTGTGTAAATTCAATGATTTAGAAATATTAGAAATTGAGAAGTACATACGTGAATCACTCTATAAAAATGGTTTAAGTAAAGAAAATGAATAACTTTTTATTTAACTATAAAATTAATTTATATATAAAAAAATTAAATTTGGCACCGCTAAAATTTTTATTTATATTTCACTACTGTTCGTATTTTGAAGATCGATAAAACCGGATTTTGAAAGCCGGTAACACCGGATTTTGAAAGTCGGTAACTCCGGCTTCTGAAAGCCAACAATTTTGACTTCTAAAAGTCGGTAACTACAAACCAAAAGGGCAACAGTGGAATTATAAAAAAGCTGGGGGTGCAGTAAGAAAAACCCCACAAGTTATATACCTGGAGCAATGCAAGAGGTCCAGGCGACTGGGCCCAAAAGTGACAAAATCCTACAAGAAGGCCTAAGTTAGGGATAAGAGGATTCAGTTACAGTGACCGGTGCTTGCATTGAAAGACTTTGGATTTTATAATCACCACCATTGTCTATCTACACAAATTGCTTTCAAAGTCTTATTTAGTAAGGAGAAAAAGCAAGGAACAATGAAAAATATTTTTTCGTGTTAACGAATAGGATAATCTATAATACAAAATTTGTATTTGTATGGTATATTTAGATAATTTTTTTAATATTTTGGATTCCATAATATGAAATATATTATTCATTTTTCATTTCAAATCATATTTGAAATATAAATTTTATATTTTTATTGCACAATTCGAAACTTATTAACAAATACATTTTGGATTAAATAATCTGGGATGCGAAGTATATATTTTAGATTATATAATTCAAAATATATTTTTTACTTTTTATTTTTGAAATTGTATAATTTGAAATATGATTTTTTTATTTCAAGTATTATAATTTAGGATTTTTTGAAATTACATATTTGAAACTCAAAATAAATGTGTTGATTTGGTCTGTCAAATAAAAATGACCAATAATTATAATTTGTTTGGTATAGGATGATGGGCTAACGAACCAGACATGATTAGGGTAAGTTTTTTTTTTTTACTTTTTAAATTTATTTTCAAATATATATATATATATATATATATTAATAGAAAACATATTTAATTAAATAAAATATTTGTTAAACTTTTAATTCATTAGTTAATTTTTAATTAAATAAATTAAAATAATTATTACATTGACATGTTAAATTATTTAATTATAACTAATAATTGAAACTTAATTTGTAAGTGTTAATAATTTAAATTATAGTATTATTATATACTAAAAAATATATAATATAAGAAACTAATATTTTTTATTATTCTTATTTTATTTTTTAAAAATATCAACGGATCGATAATAACCTATATTTTGACTCTTCAAATTAACAGGCCGAATGAGATAGACTAAAATAATCTGAAAATTAAAACTTATCTCAATACATCCTTTTAACCTGGATCAACTAGATAGTCTTTTAGATTAATCTTTTTCGTCACCCCAAGATAGAAGAATCATACTTAAATTGAACTTTTATAAATTATTGTATTGTTTATAGACCATTAACTACCCAATTTTCTCTCCTTTTTTAATTATTTGTGTGTCATATTTCTTTTGGTGCATTTCTTTTTCAGTCATTCCACACCTCCATAGTCACCTTTTCCCTACATAAATATTTAGTTGACAACTTTTTCTTAATAATAATATAAATAAATAAAATACATAACTATATGAAACAGAGTTTTGATTTTCTTATATATTTATTTCGTGTCTTCAAAATAAATTGATAATTATTAATTTTAAATTTTTTAAATATATTAAAATTTTCTTTAAAATATCAGAAAATTGTGTTTTTAATGTGAAAAAAAAAAACTCAGCACAGAAACCTCACTTTATAAAATAACACAAATATCACCGTAACCCCACCGGTAATTTTGCGGCACTGTCACGTTCTTGTTTCAAATCTCAAGAAATGAAAAATTTTCAAGCGCAGTCTCCTATTTCTTTGCCAATCTCTGTGTGTGATTCTCTGATGTTCATGGCGTGTTTCGGGAGAGAGTTTAACGAACAGAGAAACAAGAAGAGAAGGAGTGCAGTGAAATCGGTTGAAGAGACACAGATAAATATAGTCTTTGGTGACCACATCGTCTTCTGAACATCATTCATCATCTCTCTGCCCACGTGATAACCCTCAGCAAACACGAGGCCAACAGAACATTTCCACGTGGCCACAAGTAAGCGAATGGGGGCTTCAATTCGACACATGACGAAGACATGCCACTTAGTCACAAACCTAAGTGAAACAAAACAAACAAGAACACGATGTGAACTGTGAAGACAAGAAAATCAAAGAAGGGAAGGGAGAATAAACCGTTGCACTTCCCTCCACACATTCATCCTCGCCTTATCTTTCCCTCCGACCAAACAAATTAAAACAACCCTAAATAACAATGAATTTTCCTAATGCGTTATCATAAAACAACACATTCTCTGTTGGTACATAATCATGGCTACCAAACTCACCTTCACACTGTTGCAGCCGCAACCTTTCACTTCCCCTAGACCAACGACCTTCGTTCCAATCTCTTCCTTCTCCTCCACTTCCGTTTCTCCTCTCCACCTTCTTCAATTCAATGCTCGCCGCTTCTGCCTTCGCCGCCGGCTATTTCTGTTTCCCGTCAGGGCCACTGCCGATCAAGGTCTTATTTCTAACATCATCTTTTCATGCATTGCTCTCACATCTCACGACGCCGTTTCCTCTTTTTCTTTCAGGCAACGTTGAGGGAGATGATGTTGTGGATAGTAAAATCCTACCCTACTGTAGCATAGACAAAAAGGAGAAGAAAACAGTCGGTGAACTCGAGCAAGAGTTTCTTCAAGCACTGCAAGTACGATAAAAAGATAAAAAGATAAAAAGAACTACTTTTTTTAACACCCTTTTATTTATTTATTGCTGGATTTGTTATGCGTTATGAAAGAGGGAGCGTTATGTTTAACTTGAAGTGGGGCTCTGTTTTTGTTGGGGAACAGGCATTCTATTATGAGGGGAAGGCTATTATGTCAAACGAGGAATTTGATAATCTTAAGGAAGAACTCATGTGGGAAGGGAGCACCGTTGTGATGCTAAGTATATATATACATGGAACTAGCAATTTCACTCACAGTAGGATTAACTCTTGAAACATTTTGAGTCATTATTGGTTGCTGTGTAGGTCCGGAAGAGCAAAAATTTCTGGAAGCGTCTATGGCCTATGTATCCGGAAAACCAATCCTGAGCGACAAAGAGTTTGATGATTTGAAACTCAGGCTAAAGGTTTACCATTAATTCTCACATGAACACAGTCATGTTTTCTTGTTACTGATACACCATAAAAGTTAAAGTACTTTAAATGAAGTTAGACGATCAAAGAAGGATTCAAATCAATTTAAATTTTATGTAAAAAGTAAAATGTTATTCATTGCTTAAAGAATAAATACTTTTCAATGAACTCGGATTAAAGTGAAACCTTTTTAATGTTTAATGTTTGTAGATGGAAGGTAGCGAAATTGTGGCTGAGGGTCCTCGGTGCAGTCTTCGCAGTAGAAAGGTGTGTGTACATAGTTTAAGGATTTCATCATTCAAATACTAAATAAAAGTATACAAAAAGTGATGGTAACAGTGGTCAATTGTACACATGTGGAATTAATCATTCTGTGAACATTGAAGACAGAGATCAGTTAAAAAGTGTGTTAGATATGTCAATTCCTTAATTACTAATTGGCATCATTTTACAGGTCTACAGTGACCTGTCTGTTGACTACTTGAAGATGTTCCTGCTGAACGCCCCAGCTACTGTGGTTGCACTTGGATTGTAAGTAACTCTCTTTTTTTCTGTGGGTGATAACTTCATCCTGCTTAAGGTTTTGATTTCTTTTGGTTTCTTCCATTCTTTTCCTATATATTGTTAGGTTCTTCTTCATCGACGATTTGACTGGATTTGAGATCTCATATCTGATAAAGGTATATCATCATTTTTACTTGTTCTAGCATTCTTAGCTGGTTCTATTGCCCTCTTCATTCAAATAAGAAAGCACTTTAGCTGTCATATTTGAAAATAGCAGTATTACACCTTCAATGATTTAGCTAATGTCGTTAATTGTTAAGTGCAGATTCCAGAGCCATATAGTTTTATTCTAACTTGGTTTGCAGCCATTCCCTTTATTTTGTGGCTGGCTCAATCAATTACAAGGGCAATTGTAAAAGACTTTTTGATTTTAAAGGTACAGTTTTTGTTGCACTATCTCTTTATTCTGCATAATAACACAAGTACTAACATAGTTTTATCTGTAAAGGGCCCCTGTCCTAACTGTGGCACTGAAAATACTTCTTTCTTTGGGACTATACTGTCAGTTTCAAGTGGAAATTCCATCAACAATGTCAAATGTGAAAAGTAAGTATAAAACTGGTTTACCCTATTAGTGTGTATAAATATAATTGATTATGTCTTTAATAGATTATTCTATACATGTAACACCTAGCTGTTAGGGATTCTCAATTACTCCATGTAAATAGGAAATCTCCTATAATCCCTCCCCCTTTATT
>Ga0214545_1013087_pt1 | contig 10504 bp, 4 predicted proteins | sample CNSS4metaG_FD_160064 | JGI IMG/M metagenome (GOLD analysis project Ga0214545, IMG submission 160064) | Root nodule microbial communities from cowpea collected in UCLA plant growth center, Los Angeles, California, USA - CNSS4 | ecosystem: Host-associated > Plants > Roots > Nodule | place: USA...
ATCATAAAGGGGACACATATCTTAAAAAGGATTACCATAAATTCTCTGAACACACAGAAAAACAAAAGGAAGAAAAGTTCGCTAGACTAACAACTTTGAAGGACAGTCTAGGCAGAAAATAAGACAAAAAAAAGTGAAAAAAAAAGAACAAAACAAGGGACATCCTGTTACATGAACTAAATTATTTTCCTCTGAATTAATTTTTTTTTTAGAAAAACAACCATGATTTGAAATGATGTGTGGCCATGTTTCTTTATCAAAAAAAAAACAAAAGTGATTATCCTTTGCTACCCAATTTGAACCTTCCAAAAAATTTCTTTCAAATTACCCTAAACAAGGATCACCCTCCCACTGAGGGTTGACATAATGTTTGCATTTGTTTCATCTGACTAGTAGTTCACCAATATAAAAATATAGACAAAAAAGAAATATTATTGGTCATATTAAGAAAGATATAAAAAAAAGGTGAACAAAAAGAAGTCAAACAAATTTTGAATGAAACATTATTCAAAGATCCTTGTTTGAAACAACCCTCACATCACTTGTTTGGGCTTTTACTATCATTCACTTCCATACCCCTAGCCTTGGCCACGATACAAGCCTAATAAAGTCCACACGGATTAAAGATTGGTTGTTATCTTTTGAAGGTTTTAATTTAGAGGAAAATTTTGATTTGCTAATAGGTTTGTTCTAACAAAAAAGATAAGGAAAAAAGATTAAAAAAGTGTGTTCAGAGATTTGATTTTAAACACTGGGGTTGTTTATGTTTGGTTGACATATTTTCAAAGCTCCAAAATCAGCACAGACAATCATACAATTAAGTTAAATTTGGGTTGTCCCATTTCAATTCATTCTTCATGAAACTCCATCTTTGATCCTACAATATCTTCGCTCTAAGCCAAAACCGTGACCAACCTTAACATAGTCCATCTTTATCAATCCCACACTCAAACTGGGACAATCACTTTGTTTGTAATTCATATATTCCCATCATTCAATCTGAATCGAGGCATTTATTTACATCAAAGATTGTGATCACATTAGGGGCAACTTGTGAAGACCCTATCATTTTTAATCTCCTCATTTGGGAAAAGTCAAACACGCTTTTGCACCATAAGACCATCCTAGGCTCTCATACTAGGGGCAAATTTTTGAATTCCCCGTCATTTTCTTCATACCATTAGTAACTGGGGAAAGCCCAAACACATTTTGTGCCCCGAGACCAATTCAAATTGGGGCAACTTCCTAGTTAATCTTCATCACCTCATCCAAACCTTTTCGAGCCCTTGGCAATTTCATGCATGTCATTCAAATAGTGTTTCAAGAGAAATGATTAAAAAAATGTTTGTTAATAAATTGATTAGACCAAAGAAATGATTTTAAAAAAAGTAAAAAAATATCAAAGTTGAATGATTCTATGAATTAGAAATAACAATGAAATGGGAATCAATTCGAATTTGTTTTCAAAAAAATGCAAAAGAAAAATTCATACATCATACCAAGTCATGCATACATGAGTAATTCATCTTTTTGAATAAAGCAAATTCCACTCATGCATCCACGCATCCATGCATGCATCATCATCTAGGTTTAAAAAGAAAATCATAGCATGTCATACATCATCAATGATTCATAACATGTGCATATGCATAACTCCTCCAACATTTCTTAGATTTGTGAAAAATGAAAAATGAAAAGAGGAGCAAATTCCACTCATGCATTCACGCATCCATGCAAGCATATCATATAGTTTCAAAAAGAAAATCACATCATTTTGAATCATCAAATCATCCATCATACTCCACAACATCATTGAAAATCATTTTTCAAAAAAAAGGAAAAAGTCAGCAACGATATTTTTTTAAGTCTCAAAAACGTTAGGCATTCACTTGGTGTATGTCGATAGTTCAAAAGCAAAATTCAGATTCTCCTTTTATACATCTATACATCAAGACCCTCTGCAAGGCAATGATCATTGATTCCTTTGTCACATCGAGCCCCTCTGCGAGGCAATGGTCATCAATCTCTTTACATCAAGACCCTCTGCGAGGCAATGGTCGTTGATTTCTTATGTCACATCGAGGCCCTCTACGAGGTAATGATCATTGATTTCTTATGTCACATTGCGGCCCTCTACGAGGCAATGGTCATCGATCTCTTTACATCAAGACCCTCTGCGAGGCAATGGTCATTGATTTCTTATGTCACATTGCGGCCCTCTGCGAGGCAATGGTCATCGATCTCTTTACATCAAGCCCCTTTGCGAGGCAATGGTCATCAATCTCTTTACATCAAGACCCTCTGCGAGGCAATGGTCGTTGATTTCTTATGTCACATCGAGGCCCTCTACGAGGTAATGATCATTGATTTCTTATGTCACATTGCAGCCCTCTGCGAGGCAATGGTCATCGATCTCTTTACATCAAGACCCTCTGCGAGGCAATGGTCATTGATTGCTTATGTCACATCGAGGCCCTCTGCGAGACAATGGTCATCGATCTCTTTACATCAAGACCCTCTACGAGGCAATGGTCATTGATTGCTTCTATCACATCGAGGCCCTCTGCGAGGCAATGGTCATCGATCTCTTTACATCAAGACCCTCTGCAAGGTAATGGTCATTGATTTCTTATGTCACATCGAGGCCATCTGCGAGGCAATGGTCATTGTTTTTTTTTCAGATCGGGACCCTCTACATGGTAATGGTCATCGAATCCTTTAGATATAGACCCTCACCTCGGGATTGGTCTAATCTCTTTTTCAAAAAGTCAAAGTACAAAAAGAATATGGTTTGTCAAATCGTGACCCTCTACATGGTAATGGTCACTGAATCTTTTGGATATAGACCCTCTCCTCGGGATTGGTCTAATCTTTTCTCAAAAAAATATAAAAAAAAAATTCAAATTGAGGCCTCTACATGGTAATGGTCACCGAATCTTTTGAATAAACCCTCTCAACGAGATTGGTCTAATTTGGTTTTTTCAAAAAGTAAAAAAAAAAAAACAAAAAGAATTAGTATGTCAAACCGAGACCCTCTACTTGGTATGGTCAAATTTATCTTCTTTTGAAACCCGAACGAAATTAGTGTTTTTATCTTTACTTATCTTTTATTACGATAATATGAAAAAGTTAAATTTTCAAATTATCTAATAAAATCTAAGTAAAGAGGGGCAGCTATTTCGTCTAGGTGAATAAATTTATTTTCGAAAAAAAATCAAAAAAAAATTAGTTAATGGAAAATAAAAAAATGTGAAACATTATTTTCTTCAAAGATTTTCAAACTTTACTTTTAGGAAAAAAAGGAAAAAAAGAGATGAAAAAAAAAGGAATAAAGAGGGAAGAGCCCAATTTGGTATTAATTATCGCAGTCCTTCTCATGAGCCCAACAACTCAACCTACTTTCTATCCTTGTTCTTGGAAGACAAATTAGTGATATGATTCTAATAATTAGAAGAAATATTTCTTCAAATGGTTATAATCAATATTACTAATTGGGATTGATTTTGTGCTCTGATTTGTTAATAGTCAGAATCAATATTACTAATTTGGGATTGATTTTGTGCTCTGATTTACTATGATTTGATTCCTATAATGTGTTGCTATCATAACCAATTCCTTCCTTATATTGTTCATTACAATTAAGGCTGAGATTGCATTGATATTGCAAGCTGTGAGTATAAATATGCACTCTATCATGACCGAAAAAAAAAAGATTCTCTACACTTCTCTAATTCTTTCCCATCATCACTCTCACATACACCCCTCCTTTTTTATCTCTATTTAAAAAAAACATATTGAAGGAGGTAGAAAAAATAAGAAGAAAACATTCTTTACACTCTCTCTTTCTCTCATTACCACCCACATAGACAATGAAATTTTTTTAAGGTATGTCACTCTCAATTCTTTCATCTTTTGATTTAGTTTTTCTTAATTTTCATTCTTTTTTTTAAATCATAAAAAATATTTTTTTCCCTTTCTTAATTGTCTGTCCGGCCGCTCGTGTCACATGACATTCAATTTAGACTTTCAATTTTTTTAATATATACAGATGATCTAAAAATAAAATATAACTTTCTTTATTTACTCTTTTATATCTATTTGGTTGCTCACGTCGCAATGACATCCACAACTACTCTAAAATAATTTTAAAAAAAATTAAAAATTTATAAATGATTAAAAAAATAAAAAAAATAAAAGATTAGAAAAAAAAATTAATTTATTTAAAGTGTCTATCCAGCCGCTCGCGTCGCGTGACACCAATTTTAAATTTAAATAAAAAGATTTTCAAAATTATTGAAAAAATTAAATCATTTTTCAAATATTTTTCCAAATAGTTTTTCAAAAAGAACTACGTAACTCTAATTCTCCATTGACATGGAGATACGTAGGAGCGATGATTAATCCTCGTTGGGCAAAAAAATCAAAAAAATAGTTTTGTTGTTTTTTGTACATTCTTTTATTAATATTTTTGGGGAAAATTAAATATTTTGAAAAAACCACATAACTTTTGCACATTTAATTAAAGGTATTGTCTTAGGACGGACATTGTGGGGTGCTAATACCTTCCCCACGCGTAACCGACTCCGGAACCCAAAATCTGATTTTTCGCAGACCTTGCTTTTTTTTATGGTTTTCTATAGTTTCCTATAATAACTATGGTGGCGACTCCCAAACTCTGTTTTTTTCAATTTTATTTTTTGGTTCGTCGTCCCGTCGCGATTTCAGTTGCGACAATTCTCTATCAAAGTGTCAATGTCCTATTTAACGATATTTCAACAAATCAAAAACATGAATTTCTAAGAGAAATATTGTAAAAAGGGTCTGAGAAAAACTTTGGCTAGGAAAGACAAGGTCTTAAGTCTAACCATAGTGACTCACCTATCTTTCATGTGACTTTACTCAGTAAAACCTAAACAATATTTTTCTCTAGAAAACTTCTATGCACCGTGCAACTAGGGATGGTAATAGGGCGAGGCCGGGACGAGTTTCACTATTCCATACCCATCTCCATTGAAAAATCCATCCTCATCCCCATAACCAAACCCAACAGATATCAAACTTTTGTCTCATCTCCATCCCCATCGGGTAACGGGTATATACTTGTACCTATACTCGTACTCGTTTTGTTACTGTTTCGATATTAATTATTCAATTTTTATAAAAAAAAATTACATAAAAGGAAACATAATATTATCAAATATTCAATATTAAGAGGAGAGTTGTTTCTTCGATATAAAATATTTATAGAGAAATTATATTATAATTGTATATATTTCAAATTAAAATACAAATAAAATTTCATGAGAAACAAAATATATGTTAAATTTGCAAAAATTAATGAATTCTAGTTGATAATTTTTTTAAAATAAAAAAAAATATTCAAATTAAAATATATTTAAATGTTTGTTTACTTTAATTTTTTAAATTCTAATGAACCTCTTTTTTATACACTAATAAAAGTTATAATACATCACTTTATCAAAATAACGCAAAGAAAAAATATTCAACTAATAATAATAAAATTTTAACATAGATATTGTATCTTTTGAACTTCAATATATGTCAGATAATGCTAAAAAGAAATTCATGACAATTACAATAAAATTTTATATTATTGTAAATAAAATTTATTTATACAATTATAGTGATAAAATTACAGTATGATAATGAGTTAAAAACTAAAAAATAATTATATAAAATATATCAAAATAGTATTTTACATTATAAGAATAAACAACAAATAAAAATATTAAAAAAATTATCAAATGTGTGTCATAAAAAGAATTTGAGAGACCATCAAATGAAATCGCACAAAAGAAAATTAATATATAATTAAGGGTATGATAAAATGAAAAATACTTTAGAGATTTAAGAAAACTTTTAAGCATCAACATACTCAATGGTTGAAAAATAACTAAAATTATTTTAGTGAAACAAAATAGTTCTTTAAATGAAACAAAAATTAATAATAATAGAGTAAGGAAGATAATTTTTTTATATTACCTTGTAAATTAAAGGTTTATGCTATTTAACACTTAAATATAGAGTGTAAAACGTTCTTATGTGAAAGAAAAATATACAATAAATAAAAATATTAAAAAAATAAAAATATTGAAATGTGAGACATAAAAAATATTGAATTGACATACATAATTTGAACATAATTGGATAAAGGTTATGATAAAATGAAAAATATATTGAAGGTACAAATGAATTTATGTCAAATCAAACAATTAGAAGAAATAAAAAATAGAAAATGTGTATTAATATATATATATATATATATAAGTTTACTTAATTGACTAATAATTTAAACAGGAACGGATATATGGCGGGGATGGGTATTTTTGTGGGTATAGGGACAGGGACGGAGCGGATATGTACTACCTAGTTGAAAAAGTTAGAGATTTCCCATACTCATACTCATACCTAGTCCATATATCAAAACAGGGACGGGTTCGGGCAATACCCTAGCTAATCCCTAGCAAAATTTTTGTAGCAAATCCCTAGTTAATCCCTAGCAAATTGGTTATAGCAAATTCCTAGCTAATCCCTATATTTGTAGCAAATCCCTAGTCAATCCCTAACAAACTGGTTGTAGCAAATCTCTCGCTAATCCCTAACAAACTTGTAGTAGCAAATCCCTAACTAATCCCTAGCAAAATGTTTGTAGCAAATCCCTAACTAATTCCTAACAAATTAGTTGTAGCAAATCCCTAGCTAATCCCTAGCAAACTATTTGTACCAAATCCCTAGCTAATCCCTAACAAAGTGGTTGTAGCAAATCTCTCGCTAATCCCTAGCAAAGTGATCCCTAGCTAAACCTTAGCTAATCCCTCGCCAATTGTAATACTTTATCTCTAGCTAAACCCTAACTAATTCCTTACCAATTATAATCCTTATAAAATGTATTTAGTTATCAATATTACGTAAAATTATGATCAATCTCGCCAACCAATTTGTATGAAACATGTAAAATTGTACCACTTGTGATAGTTTCAATAAAGCATAACTTGACATAAAAAAGAACCCCAAATTTACAAGAAAGAAATCACAGAGAAGTTTCGCCATAAGTTCTATGTGAACTGCACATTGCAATTCAGTGTAAGCACACGAAGAAGGAACAACAATGAAAAAATAACAAAATTGAGCTAACTAGAAACAAGAAAGTATATATGCAGTTCCAGATATTTTAACTAAGGTTATGTTATAGACAGAGCCTAGAATATGTACAAGCAATAATACTAAGATATGTAAAGCCTATAACATAAATCATCAACACTTTTCCTACGACCATAAGAGGTGTTCACAAAACGATTATGATGCACATGAGGAAGCTGCAGGTACTCCAAATCTGTGATAACTTCGTGCATGTTTGGTCTCAGCTTGGATTTTGTTGCAAGGCATCACAGAACAGAGGGTAGCAACCTTAAAAGCCTCATCTATATCATATTGTCCTTCAATACAATTAACCAACACAGGCAGAAGCTTTCTCTTGTTTGCCATGTATGGCTTTGCCCATTCCACCAAATTCCTTCAGCCTCAGCGGTTTGACGAAATTTAACTTTTCATTCAAATAGCTCATGTCCTTCGTCTACAGCATGAGTTTGATCCAAAACATTTCCAAACTCTGAAGGAAAGAACCTCTACATATAAATAACTATATCAAAACAACTCCAAAGACAACATACTTTCTTTAATAGTAGTCAAAAAGTTATAAGCATGATATTGGTTTGCATGAAAAATTATGCTCAAAGATATAATAAAAAATGACGGGCAATTTAAAGCACAAACATGCATAACAAACTAGAAAATATGCTTTCAAGCTAGGCAAGAATAAGCCTAGGCACAAAATTTATCACTGTTCATGTCAGCTTGTGCTACTCGAGCTATGACATAGTTTGGATTAATTTCTCAATAAGCATTTGCAAAAGAAGAAATTATTTTAACCAATGATTTCTAAAGAATCAGAGGTACATAAGTTGATTTTAACCAATGAGAAAAGCTTGATGCATTTTACCTCTTTAATATGTTGAGGAGCTTATCTAAACTGGACCTCATGCAGACCAAGGCAAAGTTGTAAAATATATAAATTTGCTATCTTACTGGATTGGTTAATAAAATGTTTTGGTGGAATTTCTTACAAATTTAGAGAGCAAACAAAATTACCAAATATCAGATATCATGATAAGTCTTTAAGATTTTAAATTGGACATGATTGACTTTAGGGCATTATCACATTTTTACTTTGCAATGTCTTCCCCCGTATTGTTTACAAAAGTTGAAATATATCTTTAATATGCATATAAAATAATAAAACATGTTTGTAAATATGATTTGGTGGTACCCTTGCACATTAATATCATATATGGAAGAATTGAGTTCTCGTGCTTTTTGTTATCCTCATCTTGCAATGAAACCAAAAAATTGGAATACAATCATAAAAATTAACATTGGAATTCTAAAATTGTATGCAGGCAAAGAGCATAATCACATACATATCTGAGGTGGAAGTTAGTGGCACATGGCAAATTAAGTCACTACACATTTAATTTGAAGGGATTGTTTCTTTTAAAAAAGATAGCCAACTTACAAAATGAGCCACAACACTAAGATTCTCGGGCAATAATGACCTTGGCAATTGCTGCTTTGTGGGTTCATACACTCCAATAAAATTTGCAGACGCCCTGTAAGGAGGAAGAATTCATATATTAGGATTAATATTATAGAATTCATCTTTATAAAATAACTCAAATAGAATTAATATAGCAGTTAGTAATAAAGATGAGAAATGGGATAAAACTTTTAAGAAACTAACACAATTAAAATTTATACTTTTAAGAAGCAGAGTAATAAGTTCATGATTTCCTAATAATTTAGTCCTAATCTCAATAATTCAACTCTACTCACCGAGATAAACATTGTATCAATTGTCCAACAATAATATATAACGTTGTTACTTATCCTATAATAAAAACTTATATCACAGCATGCCTGATGTATGAACTCTATTTCAAATCATTTTATATATTTTGACCTGAAGTGGCATGTCATTTAAAATCTCTATAAATATAGTATTTTCTTTTACACATGATTAAGATCTCATAAAAGTAAAATGAACTAGTGAGCCTACAAAATGATAAAATTCTCAACAATATATTTAAGATCATTTGCTAATAATGCGTGGTTTGTTTTTATTACATAAGGATACTTAAACAGAAAAAAAATGAATTTAAAAGTCAAGAACTAGAAACTGAGAAAGCGAATAAAATAAAGCAATTAAAATAACCTGAGAAGCAGAGTTAGATTCTCATTGCGAATGGCAAATATGGATATGAAACCTGTGAGAAAGTATTTCAACAAATGAAATAAGTGTTAATCTCACTTATTCTCACTACATCTATGGGACAAAGAAGAAAAGAAGCATTCCCAAATCGTAATGTCTTACTTCATCGAAATGAAAATGATTATAAAACTAAGAACTTTGTTGCAAACGATTACAAAACTAAGAACTTAGGAAAAGGAACAAATGATTACCTATTGTCGGCAAAGGTAACCAAATCAATGTTTACCCTAATCCCCCAATCCGGTGTTGTTCACACAGTAATGGCAACAACGCTACCTCCTTCACTTCGATGAAACGCAACAACGGTGGCTCCTCCGTTCAAATACAGGATTTCGCCAGTGTTGGAATCGTCTCATTCACGATCTGCCAAACAACAACACCATGAACAACTAATCGATTAATCAATCACTACTTTGCTTCGATAAAAATCAAGAAGATGAACGAGAAACGACAAAAGTAGAGATAATTAACCTAATCAAGGAACCGAACTTGATGTTGACGACGTAATCAAGCTGACACCTCTCGAAGCTCTCTTCCATGCTCCTGGTCAATCTCTTCCATGCTCTCCACCATACTTCGTTGCATTCAGTTTTTCCGTCACTTTCGCTTTTCGCAGAAAATCTAAGCTTCCAATGTTTTAGAACAATTTTAATATTATTTGAAAAGTGATTTGAAGATTTGGATACGTGTCTTCAAAATCAAAAGCTACGGCACATACTTATATTTTTAATTTATTGATTTTTATTTCCTATTTAATATTATTTTCTTTTTTTATGTAATTATTTTATTTATATATATTTTTACACAAATATTATAAAGTTATAAACTAATATCAATAATTATTTATGAAAAAATAATTTATGTAAATATAAAAATATTACATAGTAATATTAATAATCATTTATAAAAAATTTAATTATATACTAAAAATAATTAAATATTATATTATTTTTAAGTATATAATTAAGTTAAGTTAAATATTCATATTTTACAAAAGAAATGGTTATATATAATTTATTTTTATTTATAATGTATCACAAATAATTTATTTAATATTTAAAAATCTAAAAATAAATAAACATATAAAAGAAATAAAACAGTAAAATATAATAAATTTCTAATAATATAAATTAATTAATAATCCTTTTATTTCAAATC
>Ga0214545_1013089_pt1 | contig 10504 bp, 4 predicted proteins | sample CNSS4metaG_FD_160064 | JGI IMG/M metagenome (GOLD analysis project Ga0214545, IMG submission 160064) | Root nodule microbial communities from cowpea collected in UCLA plant growth center, Los Angeles, California, USA - CNSS4 | ecosystem: Host-associated > Plants > Roots > Nodule | place: USA...
TGTTTCACAAACAGGGACTTGACACGTGGCATTTTTTTTATTTTTTTTTTTAAATTTAAAAATAATTTAAAAATTAAAAAAAAATTAAAATTTAAAAAAAAAAATCAAAAAAATCACAGATTGACACGTGGCACGTTGACTAATGGCGTTAGTCAACTCTGTCTGAAAGGGACCTAATTGAAACAATTTTCAAAAGTTGGGATGCAATTGACACTTTTTTAAAAGCGGGTACCAATTTGACACTCTAGTACCAAACTGGGTACCTTACGGTTAATTAAACCTTTTTTTTAAAATTCAAAATTGCCTTGACCAGTTTGAAATTTTAAATTAATCATTTCTCTCTCTTATTTAATAAAAATTACTCCCTCACTTTCTTTTAATCTAGCAGTTGTTCTCACCCCCAAACCCTCCCTTTGCCTCACTCTCCTCACTTTCTAAGTTCACCCCTCAAGTCTTCATTTGTTTTGTTCTTTGGTCTCTCCTTTTCCCCTTTGTAATTCCTCTACATTAACACATATAATGATATCCCTTCATAGTTTTTCATTTTTTGTGTTGTTGCTGTCATGTTTGCCATGCATCTATAGGTATAAACATCATTTAGTTGATTAGAGCATAGATTTGTAGGTATCAATGCCTGGAATGTAAACCACAAATCGGAAGTCGCAAGTGATTTAATTCCGAAAGTCAACTTCCGTAAGCCACAAGATGACAGAAGTGGACTTCCGTAAACCAAGATAAATTTTGGAAATGGAATTCCATAGACCACTATGAACAACATGAAAATGACACTATGGGAAGTCAACTTCCGTAATTTAAACTGACTTCCGTAGGTGACTTTCGTAGTTAAAGGTGACTTCTGTAGGATATGAGTGATTTCCGTAAGAAATGGATGACTTCCGTAAAAGAGGGGTGACTTTTTTAAGTGTTGTGCCCAAAAGTGGACTTCCGTAGATGTGCGGAAAATATCACCGGCGAATGGAATTGTGCAACATTGGCTTAACTCCCCGGATGTTGACTTTCGAAGTTATTCGAAACTGGATGTTGTTGACTTCTGATTGCTTTTCTTTTTTCAATTTAAATTTTTTAATATTTATTATTTTATCATTGTTGTTATGTAATTTTTTAGGTTACCCTATGATTTTTTTGTTTGTACTTAATTTTAATGTAAATAAGTTTTAATATTAATTAATTATAATTTATAATAACTATAATATTAATCATTTATGATTTGAAATAATTTTAATTTTAATTAATTATATTGAGTAAATATAACTTTAATTAATTATAATTTTAAATATTTTTAATTATGAATAAACTTATTTTAAATTAATTTTAATATTAATTAAATTAAATTTTAATTAATTAAATTTTTTGTTATTTTTATTTATAATTAATTATAATTTGGAATAATAATAATAATAATAATTAATTATAATTTTGAATAATAATAATTATAATTTTGAAAAATTATAATTATAATTATTTATAATTTTAGAAAATTTTAATTAACTATATTGTTTGAATAAGTTTAATTTTAATTAATTATAATTTTAATATGTTTTTAAATTTGTTAATACCACTTTTTCTAAATTAAAAATATAAAAAAAATTGAAATATTTCTGTAACAACAAATAAATATAAAACAAAAATAATTTGGTGAATGAGGCATTTATGGAAGTGGAGCACTTTCTGGATGTGGGACAAGTGAAATTGGTAAGTTCCAATTGACTTTCGGTTAAATGAATGTTTGAAAGTCGACTTTCAGTTTTCTTTTCAATACTTTTTTAAATAATTTTTTATATATGTTTTTTTAGTTTTTATGTTAATTGTTTTGAGTATTTTTATGCTTTTATTTCAAATTGTAATTAATTTGAATTTTTTATAATTTTGTTGTAATAATTTGAATTTGTAATTATTTTACTTTGTAATTATTTTAATTTTTAATTAAAAAGTTATAAATTTCGAAAAGTCAACTTCCAGTTATTTCTCTTTCCGAAAGTTTCGTAAGCGTAAACTGTTTCTTTTAGTTTTAGTTTTTTTTTTTTTTGTTTTTCTATTAATTTTTTCACTTTTTATGTTTGATATTTTTAAAAGTGAGAAGTAGAATAGTTTTCAAAAGTTAACTTTCGGTGAAAGGACCAAAGATTTAGGAGTGTAGAGTTATAATATAATATTTATAATATAATATTTACTATCATTTAATTCGTTTGTTCAATCAACCATCAACCTCCTCGGAATCTTCATCATTACTTAACTATTGCTCTTACCTTATTTATTTTTAATTAATTTTTTTAAAAGACATAAATGAAACACACAAATCTTTGAAAGTGTAGAAGAAATATTGGAGATAGAGCAAGAAATTGCTAAAGTCAATTGAGTTAAACCAGTATGGACCAGAGATCCAAACCGAAAGTTTAACCAAATTGGTTAGAACAATGAAATATATATATATATATATATATATATATATATATAACTATTTTATTATACTTTTATTATTCAAATTTAACACAAGTATAAAAACAACATATAATTATAATTCAATTATTGCACAAACAATTATCCCTCCTTTAAATATAATGATTAACTCCTGACACTCGAAAAAAAAATATATAGAAGAGTGAACTTCGTAGAAATATTTTGAAGAAAATAATGAAATTTCAATTTTTAACTCACTTTTAAAACAAAAGATAAAAGAGTGAACTTCCGATAAATTAAGTTAAATAAGTTAGCATTAACATAATATTATTCTAACCTTTGAATTCCCCTACAAATTATTATTTATCAACTTTCTTGAGTTTTGATGCCTTAAAAAATCACATTTTACCTGTACTCATCTTTTTCATACTATTTGTAACATGAACCATCACACACTACGAAAGTCCATTTAGTTTATCTAAATAAAGTATAAATGAAGCACAATAAGTAAAACAAAGTTAAAGAAAAATCTTTTCAAAATAATAATACAGCAGATTATTAATATAAACTTAGGTAATATATCCTGTAACATAAATCACAAGTAAAACCTATTCATTTAATGGGAACCTAAAACCTCACTGAAGGTTATTTGCTCACTCTACATATGCATCTAGATTCTTAGCAAAGTAGAAGACGTTTTGACTGTAAAAGACCCTTTTGCTCCAGCTCAACTAACAGTAAAATGTTTCAAGTTCCTTAGCACGACACTGCCTTTCCCACCTCTGAACACGTCGAGGGAGTGCACATAACGAGCCTGGATTAGATGCAATAGACTAATAATAGCCCAGAATATAAATATAAAGTTGGGGTTACACAATAATTGCACCATAATTAACCAGGACCTACATAACGTGATAATAATGGAACTATGGAGGGTAAAATAAAGCTTACAAAGGAAGGGGATAAAAGAAAGAGTCCAACGGTCCTTGTAACTAATGGGTAGTAGCATTTAGCATTTGGCATTTGCCAAAAAACCAATCGTAACTTTAACTGCAATCTATGACATATATAACAAGATAAAAAAAAATCACAAGACTGAGCATTCATTAATTCTATGGAATGATCACTTGGCAGAAAGAAGACTCTACGGTGGCAAAAAAATATAGCCACAAAGCATTTTACACCATGAGATATGAAATACCAGGCACTGCAAAAACCCAAGCCGGTCCAGCAACCATGTATTTACTTGATGGACCTTGTAAGACCCAATGACAATGACAAGACTTTGACTTGTCCCCCAACTGCTGTCCCGTCATAATGGAGGACTTTACACTAATAGACCAACCAAAACTCCTGCAATTGATCAAATTCTGAATAATCATTTAACAATTGAAGAAAGCATAAAACACATGCAAACTGCCAAAAACATAATTGATTAATTTCATTAAATAATATACAGATAAGATAAGCAAGAGTAAAGCCAAATATAAAATGATACCCCAGTAGAGTATGAGCATCTTCTAATTAAAGTTGAATCCACCGGAAGGTACAGCAGGAGCATCATTGTTACCAAAGTTGAACCCTGACTGAGATGCATCCCCAGGAGGCATAGTCTCGTCTTCCTCCTCCAACCAATACGTCTCAAGAATCTTCACTGCCTTTTCATAAATCTCTGTATTATCATGACTCTGGAGGTTCTCAATTTTCTCCAGCCCCTCCGCGTCATCAATCATTTGGGCATATAGATTCACATCACCAGTGTTGCCAATACTTTTATCAGCTTCTCCCACCTTTAAGATGTTTTCAAGGCCTTCCAAGCAAACTGTTACAATCCTAGGGTCGGGACAGATGAGAAGATCACACAGGGGCTTAATACACCCTTGACTTACTAGGAACCTGTAAACCATAGATAAATAATTCATATCTTGCAAGAAATAAAATCATGATATCATATTAACCTCCCAAAGAATATTAAAAATCATTGCTTTTCCATACTTGATTTGTTCATGGGAACCACCAGATGTAGCATTTGAGATGGCCCAAGCAGCCTCTTTCTTGATATCAAACTCGGCATTTTGAAGTAAGTTGACCAGAGGAGTAATTAAATTAGCCTCAATCACAGCCTATTATTATCAGGAACAAACCAACATATTATTGCAACAAGAACTTAAAATGAATAAAAAGTTTTAATTATCATAAAATGAAGAAGTAACTAAACCTGAATCTGCTGTTTATTCCCAGCTGTAATGTTTGATATAGTCCAACAAGCTTCCTTCTTAATGCTTTTTTTATAATTATTGGTCAACAGATTCAGAAGGCAAGGAAGAGCCTGATGATTGATGATAACCTATTGAGAAAAAAAACAATAGGTTAAAGAAAACATGAACCAGAAAAAACAAAATCATCAGATAAGAGTTTGATTAGGTGATCTTGGCAGTAACCTATTAAGTTACACCTTAAGAACCAAACTACAGGTTGGAATCATCTGAATATGACATTCCAGAGAAAATCCTTATATTTACAGAAAGAATCCAGCCGAGAGAAAGGATTGGCATATGCCTCAAGTAAATAGCATTTCACTTTGATGTATGTTAGTCTAAGGGGGAAAGGAAACCACAAACATGTAGTAACCATAAAAAAAAAAAAAATTTGATGGACAAACTTCCAGATGATAAACACACTAAATGATAAATCAATATATAAAAAGTCATACTATAGGGCACTTCGCATCAATGATAACAACTCCAAACAGTAAAAAAGAAAAAATGAAAATAAGAAAATTCAAAAGGCTAATTGCGAGTAATGCTATCACTGTTTTCCTTATTCTGTAATAGTGTAATGTAAAAAGGTAAAGTCACACTGTACACAACAACTACAAGGGACATTCTTGAACATAATACCTGTGTTTGCATATCATCTCCAGTGACAATATTTCCAACAGTTCGAAGAGCAGGAATTAGTACCGAAGGGGATGGATGCCTGAAGAAGTGTGGGACAGCGTTAAAATGATATATGAGAGTGCATGTCTTAGCATAATCATTTTTGAGAAGGGAGTACTCACATTAGAAGCTCAACAAGTCGGGGACAAACACCAGCTTCAATCACAGCTTGAATTTTATCATTTGTACCATCAGAAAGATATGACAATGCCCAACATGCATCAGTCAAGACTTCTTCATCATTTGAATGGATAAGACGTGCAAGAGCAGGCAGTGCAGGTTTAACCTTAAGGAAAAAAATAGTAAAGTAAAATGTATGATCGGTGAAATAAAAATAGCAGCTAATAATCAATCAGTAAAATCATGACAAGATCAGAAAAACAATTATTCAGTGACATAGCCAATTGGTAACCCTAAAAGTTCTTTTTTTTATTTATAAGTTCAATATTACCGGTTTGCTTGCACGATTGTAAGGACAACAGTTAACAGCATAATTTGATCACAATGGCCTACTCAAGATGTACGCAAGTGAAAATATATTCAACTGGACAGACTGAAGCATGGCTCCTAACAAGTGAGATATCTCACGAAATATAAAATGATGCCAAATACAAAAAATAAAAAAATAAAAATTACGACTGAAATTGAAAAAAAAAACTAAAGAAAATAAGAAAGAGCACTATAAGATAGTGCACACTACTCCCCGTGTCCAGAGCAACCTTAACTTTCCAAATTCCCCTCTCCCGACCCACCCTCTTATAAACATATACCTTTTCCCTTCCAGGACCCAGGCAATTCACACCCTGCGAGCTATCAATTCTATTACGCTCACGGTTCACACATCAATCTGAGCCCCCCCTCACAGCCCTTCTATTCCTTATTTCTCCTAGCATAGACATTAGTTTCAGAGCCTAAAAGCATATTTGCAACATCATAATAGGAGAGGAAAGATTTTGCTGATATAAAATGAAGAAAAAACTGAAGAATGTTCATCAGATAAAAGAACCAACAACAATAAGGTATCAATAAAATGCATAATCATATAAAACTCTAATCTATAAGGTGGTAGATACTAGACACAGAGACTTGATTAACAAGAACATTCAAAATAATAAATTGAGTTATATATAACTGCTTTCCCTTTAATCATGTGACAGACATGCAAATTTCAAAGTTGATAACTACATAAATAATATTTCACCAACCAAGGGTGAGCATTTCATCATATTGACAGAGAATACAATATCTATACAAAAAGTAAGGGCTAAAAATATGTATTTTTCACCAACACTTAATTATTTATAGGGATTAAGCAATAGATATTTCTATACCTGATCAAAAGGAGGCTGTGGCTTGCCCCTACAGAAGTTGGAAAGTGTCCAAGTAGCATTTCTAAGCATAGAAAGCTTCGCCTGTTCGTTCAATTGAGCTAACAAAGGAATCAATGCCCCATGACCGAGAACAAGGTCACGGCATCTAGGAGAATCCCCAGCAACATTTCCTAATGCCCACACCGCCTATGAATACCCAAACACCAACAGCGAAATTGTTAAGCTACTACAAAATGATAGCATGATACAAGGCATGTATTCAACTACAAGGTATTGTTGTCTTTCTTCTGTTGTTACCTATGTATTAATAGTTGATAAACAAAATACCCAGCACAAGTACAAAGCTGACCGCTCAAACCCCATTCACTTTCTATTGCATGTGCAAGCACTTACATAAGAACACCAAACCCACAAAAATCCAAATCAAAAACAGAAAAGTGCTACCCTTTTAATTTCATTAACACAAAAATTCTGATCTCAAACTCAAATGTTTTTGGATTTCACAGGCAAATGAAGGTATGTTAAGATATGAATAATATATACCTGTTCACGGACATCATCACTGGGGGAAGCAAGTAGCTTCACGAATATTGGTACAGCCCCATGGTCAATCACCACCTTGGTGTTTTCAGACGTTCCAGAAGCTATATTTGTCAAAGCCCAAGCGGCCTCAAACTGCAACACGCAACAGACAAACAACAACATAAGCAATATTCAAATTACTAATTCAAAAACAAATAAAAAAAGCAGACAAGCAAAAACCTGCAACTGCGGATAGTCTTCCCTCATCAGAAATTCTACAAATCGAGAAACTACACCAGTCTGAATAACCTCCTCAATCGGAGGACTTCGTTCTGGTAAAAAGAAAAAAAAAACATATCAACTAAACCTTCATTAAATTCACTAAACAACATTAAACACAGAGACAATCCCAACCAATCGAAAGCAGCTTCCTAAACTGAGTCGTTGCCTCGAGCTGCAGGTTCTTGTCGTCAGACCAAACACCAGCAACCATTGATGGTAGGTGTTCCAACTGCATCAACATACAGCATCCAACCACACAACTTTAATTCAAAAATTAAATAAAGCAAACGCAACTATAACGAATTACGCAAATCAGTTGAACAATCAGAGTGAGACTAATACACCATCAAAAGATAAAAACGAAAGCAATTCGATAATTGACCTTCTTCTCTACCAAAGTGGAGTGAACGGAAGCAGGAATCTGTTGGGGTTGGAGCCCTTCACGCCTCTTCTTCTGCAAACTCTCTTCTCTCCGGTTCTTCCGGATCTCCACCATGGTATCTTCTCGCCGTCTCCGACCTTCCTCGGCATCCACCGCCACCTTGTACCGGTTCCGGCGGACCTCGGTCCTGGAGTTCCCGCTTGGGCGATACGACATCGTTTCGGAGAGAATCGACAGAAACTGTACGAACTAAGAAGCAGCGCACCGTTCCTTGGGAGTGTTGAATTGGGGAACCTAACGGTAGGGTTTGGGATAACTGGATACGGGAAAGTAAAGAGAGAATTTTGGGTTTTCTATGTGAGTTTGAATAGGGGAAGTGGAAAGTGAAAGGTTTATATACGAGGGTCGAAGTGGAAGCAGAAGTTGTGATGAAAGTGGACCTGGATCTGCTCACATTTTCGAAAATGCCACTGATTTGAATTGGATGAAGATGAGGGAAAAGGTTACTCTGACGACGGGTTTCGCTGTTTCATATTATTTTCGTATAGAAAATTCATCTTTATTTACATAACTAAATTTGACTGGTATGAAATTTTTGTTTCATTTTTATTTTTATCGAATAATAGGTATAATCTCGTATTTATATTTGTATTGATTTTCTTACTACTTTAATATCAATTTTATAAAATAAAAAAAAAAATATGGTAGAAGAAACATGATATTATCAGATATTCAATATTAGGATGATGGTTGTTTTTTCAATATCAACTACTTTGACATAAATTATAATTGTTTATATTTTAGATTAGAATAACAAATCAAATTTCATGAAAACCAAAACATTTATTAAATTTGCAAACATTAATGACACCTAGTGGATAAAATTTAAAAACATTTTTAAAAAATATAGAAGGAAAACAAATATTCAAATTAAAATATATTTTAAATGTTTGTTCACTTCAATTTTTTAGATGCTAAGGAATCTCTCTTTTTTATACACTAATAAAAGTTATAAAAGTGATAATACATCACTGATCAAAATGACACAAAGAACAAATAATAAACACAATAATAATAATAAAATTATTTTGACATATATATTGTATCTTTTGAACTCCAACATATGTTGGATGGTGATAACAAAAATTTTATGGCAATTACATTAAATTTTTATATTGTAGTAAATAAAAGTTATTTGTACAATTATAGTAAAAAAATTACAATATGATTAACGATGAGTTAAAAAGTAAAAAATAATTAGATAACATATATCGAAATAATATTTTACATGATGAAAATATACAACAAATAAAAATATTAAAAAAATTAACAAATATGTCTTAGAAACAATTTGAGAGACTATTGAAAGAGATCGCATAAAGAAAAACAAATGTGTAATTAATGATATGATAAGATGAAAAATACCTTAGAGATCTAATCAAACTTTTTAAATATCAACATATATATTCAATGATTGAGAAATAACGAAAATTGTTTTAGTGAATCAAAATAACTCTTCAAATGAAACAAAAATGAATAATAATAAGTAAATACTTTTTTATATTACCTAGTAAATGAAAGATTAATGCTATTAAACACTTAAATTGAAAGTATTAAACATTCTCATGTAAAAAGAAAAATATATAATAAATAAAAACATAAAAAAATAGTAGAAATATTCAAATGTGAGACATAACAAAATTTTAATTGACATACATCATTTTAACATAATTACATAAAGGTTATGATAAGATGAAAAAATATATTGGAGATGCGAATAAATTTCATGACAAACCAAATAATTAGAAAAAATAAAAAATAAAAAGAAAAAAAAATATATATATATATATATAAAATTACTTAATTAAATATAAATATTTTAATAATTTAAATGGGAATAAATTTATTTATCATCTCTAAATATTACTTTTATAGGATTTATGGGTGATAAAACGGACGAATCAGGCGATTCAGAAGTCCATTAATAAAAATATGGGTGGTCTTTAAAGCCTGATTTACATAATTTATGGGAGCTTCTCCCTGCACCTCCAATAAAGTCTCCTGTACCCTCAAAACTTCCTTTATTTCCAACGCTGCCCCTGATTAAAACAAAAAAGTTACTGTGTCTGTTTTAATTTACTGCGCACCTCAAATACCCCTGCACCCCTCACCACACTGCACCCCACAAAGTATCCTTCTCCCCCACTCCCTTCTCCCCCACTGCACCCCACAAACCATCCTTCTCCTCCACTGCACCGATTCATTCTCCCTCTTCTCCAACAAACCATTGTCGCCGCCACGCCATTGTCGCCGCCACGCCATCCTTTTCTCCTTTCCCGCGGCTTCTCATTTGCAGGTAAGTCATACTCGTTTTTTTTTTTTTAAAATTTCACAGTGTATATTTTTATTTGAATGCATGTGTATATTTTTATTTGAATTGATTTTATATGTAGGTTTTTAGATGTTGTTAAATCTGGAACGGTGGATTGGGTTGATTACTGGTGTGCGTTGGAGAGGAAGGGTGTGGTGTTTTAATTTTTTTTAAGGAAACGGATTGCGGAATCCGTTTCCCCATTTTTCAATTTTTTTTTTCAATTTTCTGAAACGGATTGTGTAATCCGTTTCCCTTT
>Ga0214545_1013093_pt1 | contig 10500 bp, 4 predicted proteins | sample CNSS4metaG_FD_160064 | JGI IMG/M metagenome (GOLD analysis project Ga0214545, IMG submission 160064) | Root nodule microbial communities from cowpea collected in UCLA plant growth center, Los Angeles, California, USA - CNSS4 | ecosystem: Host-associated > Plants > Roots > Nodule | place: USA...
TATATATATATATATATATATATATATATATATATATATATATATATATATATATATATATATATATATATATATATATATATATATATTCCTAACCGTCTTAAAATCTCATCAAACAAAGATAGGTAGGTTAACCTATTTATATTTATATCTATATGCATATATCCATAATCTATATCTATATCTATCTATATATTATAATATTATACAAATAAAAGGAACTTTTTTAGGAACATTTTGAACACATAAAAAAAATCAACAATAAAAACAAATATATTATTCCAATAACATTTTTATGTTCTACAATAAATTTTAAAAGCATATCAATACTTTCTTAACATAAATCTAGAAAATTATTAATAATATTTTAATTATAGTAATAGAATGGTATATATATAAAAATATTTTCCATGATTAATAATATAAAAATGGTTGTTAATTTATTTTGCATAATACTTCGTAATTGTATATGTGTTTTAACATCTCAAACGGAAAGCAATAACAAAATAAATCAAAGAACAAAATACATGGATAAACAAATAAATATAAATTGTTCTTAAATGCTCTCAAACTTTATATGACATTCCTTATAAGGTGAAATCACCCATCTCTCAATCTTAATAGTCTTTATTAAAACATTTTTTCTAATAACATGCTTTGGGGCGTCAAGAGTATCATCTTCGATCAGAGAAGTGAGAGCAACATCAAAACTCAAACCAATTCTTAAAGACAGAACTTTATCATCATTTGACTTATGTGAGAATTTAGTGAGTAAATCTTGTACAAAATGAGGAAAACTTAGAAAATTTATAAAGTGGAATAGGTTAGGAAGAAAATTTTACAAATATGTAAATTATTTATAAACTTCTGCCGTGTCAACGAATGTGATATTAAAACACATGCAATTAGGAATTAAAAAGTTTGGGACAATGATACATGTAAATATACAATTACAAAGCTTTACCAAAGACTTCAAAATCACATTTCTAAACTCTTGCACCATGTTTTCATTTCAACATTTTTTAACTTGAAATGATTATTGAAATGTAGGTAGATCAAGCTTGCGACAAAGTCTTATCCATGAGTTGGTCAAACTCTTTTGAAAGTTTGGCAGAATTTGTATTTTGTATACAAAAATCAAATTGGTGGAAATAGATTTGAGAATGTGGAATATAAGTCAAGGACAGAAGTGTAAAAAACTCATTAAAGGATGTACCTTATCATTAGTTTCAAGAACCTTAGAGCATGATTTCTAGAGTAACATAGATGCATCTCTACCAAATAGCACAAAAGTCGTTGAATCTATTTCATCCATGACTCTAGCCTTAATTTTATATCTGTAAAGATGAAATGAAAACATGTTACAAAATGGGAATGAAAAGGAAATGCAATGTAAATGTAAATGAAATTAGCATATATTTCATAATGATTATATTTCCATATACTAAGGCCGCAACATTTCAAAAGAATTTCAAAAATTTTATGTTAAGTAAATATTGATATTCTTTTAAATTTTATTGATTTGAATTATCTATTTTATTATTAATTGAAAATCATTTTTATATATACCATTATATACTATAATTAAAATATGTAGTCAAAACATGTACCATTATCCATGAATATCCATTATGAATTTTACTCGCAAATATTAGTAATTATATTTATGTTTTTATTCCAAAATGTAGATAAGCTCTTGATCGTCTTATATAGTGTTTTTGAATTGTTTTACAACTATAAGACAATCTCCTTTCGGTGTTTAATAGACTTTGTATTTTGAAAATTTTTCCAAAACATTTTTATCATTCAACCTTCTTTCTAAAGTTAATATCTTTTGGTGGTTAGTGTTGGGAATCCAAGTGTGAGTCTAAGTTTCATATTGAGTAAAAATGAAAAAATTGAGCATCATATAAGGATGAAGACGCATAAATCCATCATTTTAAGATTTTAGATTAAGAGTGATGTCATATATGGGTTGGAGTTATGTGTCATTGGTATTTATCTTCCCGGTGAGTCTAAGTTCTACATCAAATAAAAATAAAAAAATTGAGCACCATATAAAGATAAAATGCATCCATAACATTGCATTAAAAATTGTAGGACAGAAAGTCAACACATCACCCCTTTTCAATGGATAAAATTGACTCCTAGAAATAAATAATCTCTTCATTTTTCTTGATTCTCATGATTTTTAATTAATCTCCCCCTGAATGAGTTATGTTTTTGTATTTCTCCTTTGACGTAGTGTATAAACATAACTGATATATCATTGCTTCATGGTGATGCAAGAATTTTAAACTTTATTAAAAAATGTAGTTATGTCCGTTAATATTCGATAATCGTTAGGAATTTCTATATTGATTTTTTTTTTCTCTTATATTATTTTATACTTATTAAATTGTGATGAAGACTACGAGTATAGAAATAGTCAAGATAAAATTTTGTGAAAATCATTTTCTAAACTTACTAGTAATTTGGTCTTTCTCTCCAATATATGAGTCTTACGAGTATTTGTTTCATTTTTAAATTTGACATTAGACTTCACCGTGTCATTCAGAGAAAAAAATAATTTATTTTCACTACTTAAAATTGCTACATCTACTATCTCATGCCAGATCCATGGAATATTAGGATTTCCACCGATATAATAGTTAGGACCTGAAGAAACTTTAATCCATAATATATATATATATATATATATATATATATATATATATATATATATATATTATAAACAGTTAATGTATAATTTAAAATATTTTTTTAATTTTAATATAGTTTACATTTTTAACATTTAAAAAAAAAATCTATATAAAGGTTTTAGCGGGTACCGATAATAGTATTGAGTATTCAATATGTGTTCATGATGTTTAAATATCCATTCTTTTGCCAAAACTTTTCATTGTAAAAACAATTAAAAATTATTTTATAATGATAGTATTTATCACATTTTCTTTTATGAGTTCCTTGGTCTCCTTTATGATTTAATATCCCCAGTTGAAATCATCACAATATTTTCCTTCTCCAGAATGACTGGATTCAACATTTGTGAAAATCACCCAACTTTTTATATTTTTCTTTTCCAAGATTCTACTTCTGTGTCTTGACTTGTGTGTCTTACAATGATTCCCAACAAGTTTGCTACAATCTAATGTTTATGTTGTGAGACTTAACATCACATAGTCAAACTTCATTAACATCATTTCACCAATTTTCTTTCTACTGCTTTGCTAATAAAATATCTCATTTTAATGATGAGATAGGTAACCATGAAAAATATTTTTCTACGAATTAGACACTTAATACTTTTCAAATGATTTGTAATTTGTAGATATTTTTTATTTTTGTTTTAGTAACTTCATGAACTCATTATGTTAATCTCAATTAAACAAAAATAAGAGAAGAAAAAAGTAAATTGATATCTGCGAAATAACCTATTCATCCTACAAATGCACACGGCAAAAGAGAAGAAAATATAAAATTGTTCCAACATGTCACACACACACCAAAAAAGGAGACGAGAAAAGGAAAATATGATCTACTGAAGCATTCTGACAAGGGTTAATTACATTTATAATTCCTTGACTATTTTACATTGGTAAAGAACTAAAATATAATTAAATTATACAAATAGTACGAAAAAAAACTGATCACATTTAAAAAATATAAAAAATAAGTTACCTAAACTAACTATTTATAGTATTAAAACTTGAAATATAAAGTTCATAATTGGAATAACCAAAGTATACTTAAATCATATGTATAAAAGGATCAAAGATGCAGGTGTGATGTATGGATTCAAACCATTAACACTTGTTTTGGATTACTTGAAAATTAAAAACAAAGGTTTAGGCTTGAGCAAAATATTCACAGTTTTGCTGTTGTATATGTAAACTGTGAAATCGAATGAAAATAGAAAAGTAGCACAGACAACATATTTGTCTGCTTCTGCGACATTTCTTGCAGCATCCACTGAAATTGCATCACAAAAGATTCAAATAAACAAATAGATTTCTGGTTGAATCTAACCATTATCCAAACTATCATATAGAATTATGACAACACTCCCGCAACAAAAAAAGTACCATATTGCAACTCCTTGATTGCTGCACTGCTACGCTGTTAACCTGATATATCAACACAGGCAGTCCCATATAGCCACATAGCATGTCACAATCATAGACGGCACGCCAACAGCCATCACTACAATACTATGATTACTACCATTGCCATAATTATGTTGCTTACCAAAACTATTTCAACAAGTTTAATCCTTTATGCTAACCCAAATTGAGAAAAACAACCTTAACACCCACAAGCCTACTAATAACATGGTTGGGATAGATATCAGATACAAGTATTATAAGACGCAGTGCTAAACACAGGTTGAAAGTAACAATAATTCAAACCATCCGACTGAAATATGCTCAATTAAGATTTTCAGTGATCGTGACATACACAATTGGTAAAGAGAAAGACTAAAATAGTACACCTCCACGACCAACAACAGCAACAGGGTCTTAAATAGAAGGTTCTTTTTTTGATGTTGATGCAACAAATGCAGAATTAGTAGAGTAACAATAATTCAAATCATGAGACTGGATTATCCTGAATTAAGATTTGAAGTGATAGAGACATACTAAATTGATGAAGAGAAAGACTACACATTATCTCCATGATGAACAACAGCAACTGAGTCTTAAATAGAAGGTCCTACTGATTTATCAAGTGCATGCAACAAATACACAATTAGTAGAGAGAAATTTCACATGAAGCAGCTATTATGCACTAGGGATCTACTCCTTGGAAGACTTGTTGATAAGAGACTTGTGAATGTGAGGAATGACTCCTCCACCAGCAATGGTTCCTTTTATCAGGGTATCCAGCTCTTCATCCCCACGAATGGCCAGCTGTAAATGCCGGGGAGTGATACGTTTCACCTTGAGATCCTTGCTAGCATTCCCTGCAAGCTCCAATACTTCAGCAGTGAGATACTCCAAGATTGCGGCAGAGTAAACAGCAGCTGTAGCCCCAACTCTACCATTCGCGGTTGTCCTCGACTTCAATAGCCGGTGGATACGACCAACTGGAAACTGCAAATTACAACATACAAGAACCTCATGTAAGACAACATACGACTTTGCTACTCCTTAGCCCAATGGATCAATAGTTCCCACAAACTATATGCTACCATATTCTGTGGAATCAGAATACAATGATTTGGTCAAAACATCAAAAAGGTTGGTGAAATTATAGTAAACTCATATCACATTAAAACAGAAATTTTTGGAGACATGACCCCTACATAACATGCTTCAATCTTCTAGCTACCTAGAAGGGACTGATTTCAATTTCTAAATCCAAAGGCTTTAATCTTCTAGCTACACCAACTAGGGACTGATTTCAATTTCAAAATCCAAAGGGTCACCTAAGACAGTTTAGTTCTTTCAATTCCTCAATCACAGACGAGAAACCAAATATAGTCAGGTAAATCTCCCTAAACAGATGAACTTTTGGTTGTAGCATATCAGAACCATGCCAGTAATATTAGAAGCATTTGTAATTTGTAATGGAAAATAAACAAAAGCAAACTAATATGTAAGCAAATTATCTGACTCTAGATAAGTTTGTTTACACAATATCGCGACCTACATCTAAACATCAACAGTAGAAATTTTCAGGTCTAACTGGACTCGAGTTGTCTTATGGGCTGCGATAAACGCGTTTACATTATGTCGATGCAGCTCCAACATATTTAAAATAACAATCCAAGTGTTTACATAGCAAAAGTCAGTCAAAATTTACATAGACTCAACACTGACTTAAAAAATGTCAAAATGACAAGAACAAAAACAAAAATGTCAAACCAACATGTGTTCGTGAACGAGTACGCTGCAATCAAACTTACTAACTCAGTATACTCGCATTAAACCTTCCAGATAATTAAAAGAAAAAAGAAAAATAAAAACTTTCAAAGAAAAAACAGACACCAACATTTGATTTTTTTTCCCTCTCCCGCTGGTCAGAACATCCCACGGAAAAAGCACAGCTAATATCTACGAAACCCGACAACAAATGGCTCACATTGCGTTACCCCAATAACGAGGGTTAAGAAAAGAAAAGAATTTACAGAATGAGTGCGTGGAGATTTTGCAGGGCTAGGAGGGAATCGGAAGAGGTAAAGGAATGAGAAAGGAAGGGAGATCTGAGAACCTGAAGGCCGGCACGAGAAGAACGTGAAATCGGCTTCTTCTTGTCCTTATCTTTGTTGGCGGCAGAGGTTTTGCCGGTGATCAACCCCTTCGCCCCTTTCCCGGACATCTTTTACCGCCAAAACAGTACGAGGTGTTGCGCTGAGAGGAGAGAGAAAGGTAGAGAGAGAAGATGAAGGCAGGTCTCAGACTCTGATGAATGAAGGTAATCTGTAATCGACACAGAGGAAAGGGATTTGAGGTTGTTTCTTGGTCCTTCCTACCACGCTTCTTTATTTATTTATTTTTTCCGCACACGCATCCGCTGACCCTCCAACTTTCTTCTAATTACATCGCCACCCCAGTTTTAAGACTATTTACTTGTTTTCACCGTAAACTGGTGTTTTAAAACTTTACCCGAATTCACCAATCCGACCTTGTTAGAAACCGAATTAAAAGTTAGCCCAACGCATAATTAAATTGGATAAAACTCAGGCAGTCCCTAACAAATGCGTTATAATATTTATATATTGGTAGCAGTTTGGGATGTTATTTTATTAATGGTAAATAGGAATGGTAGTGGATATGGTTAGTAGTTGTATGTTATTCGTTTGATTAAAAAATATGTATGTGTTATATATATCTTATTACACTGGAGTACTTAGTTTGGAAAGTACTAAAGATTAATTTTAAATTTGGAAGTTTTTCATGAAATATTTTTTAAAATTTATTTTGAATTTTTTTAAATAAAACTATCCAAAAAAACTTAAATAAGTTGCATTTCAACAATATAAATCCAAATTATGTTAATCTAAAACATATATCTAAAATTAGTACTTAAAACATAACTAAATAATACTCAAAAACATAAGTGTAATATGATTATAATCTCTTAAGCAATTTTAATAGGCAAATGTAAAAGTGTAAATATAATGATATAAATAAAAATAAATCACACTTCAACATTGATATCTTCGTTTTAATATTTTTACTTTGACAACTTATTCGCGAAACAAAGAACTTACAAAATAATTCACATAGTGATATTATTGGTAAATTTGAAATGAAATATTAAAAAACTAAGTTACTTTTGTCTATTTTGAAGAGTCTAAAAGGAAAATAGCTAATTAATTTTAAATTAAATATATTTTTATTACTTGAATTATAATATGCAAATTTTGATTTTATTTCTTTCTTAAAATTTGATATTATTTTGTCCTCTTGGATATATTGTATTTATTAATTTTTATATTTAATTTATAAAACATAATTATCAACAATATGTATAATTTTATTCAATTAAAATTTATCAGTGTGAGATCTTGCTAAACACATGGGTTCCTTTTAATCTATAAAAAATAAAGACGTTTATATACTAGTTTAGTTTAACCAAATAGATAAAATAATATCAGTATAGTTTCATATAATGAGTAAAAAACGTATTTGAGATTTGAATGATCGATTTTAACTTAGATAAACAAGTTACATTTGTATAATTTTCATTATACATCTCTTATCGAATTTTAAATTTTGACCGTATAAGATTTATCTTAAATCTACTTGTGACCATTAAAAAAGATATGAGAAATTCATACATATATATTTCTATTCGACCGGTCTGACACTCCTATTTTCTATATGTTTTAGTCTTTAAATTATTTTAGTTTTCAACCTCTCTAATGCAAAAGATTATTGATAGTCCAAACCGTTCGGGTTGTACTTGCATAAAGTACTCTAATACTTAAGTTTGTAATTGTCCGAGTACAAGTTATATTGAATATTATAATTATGGAACCCAACTACCCTACTTGGACTTTTTATTTATACTATTCATAATGGGTTTTTACTTAGCATGGCCTAATCAGGACCTAAACATACCTCAATGTTATTATTTAGTAGTTGATTTAGGGTCTATCTTTGCTAAATTACATTTAGAATGTTTAATCATATTGAATCATCGAGCATGTCCTACTGATCGGACATACCTATATGACCAACTAGACCCTCTAATTGGTCTTAACTTGGTCAACTACCTCTTGATGTTTGACCGACATGTTCATATTATACAATATATATATATATATATATATATATATATATATATATATATTATATATTTATATTTTTTATAATATTTTTTTTTATAAATACACACACAAACAAACCTATATTTTTAAAAAATTTACAAAACATCTTTCCCAAGAAAATTAATCAACTAGCTCTTTCAATTTTTTTCTTCATTTAGAATCTTATCTTTTATTCTTATTAATTTTATAGTTTCATACATAAAATATGATTATCATCAATATTTTATGTACTAGTTCTAAACATGTCAAATCTTTCAAAATTTGAATTTGTGGCCCTTGATATTATGAGGAAAAATAACTTATATTGAATATTAATTGTTGTAATACATTTATATGCAATGGGTCTTGGTGATTGATAAGTGTGATAATTACCTATTATTTACACTTCTTAGAACCTCTTAATTGTCTTTTATTAATGTATTTTGTGTTAATCCCATGAAAGAATTTAGGATTTTGTTATTTTATTTCAAAAAATAGGTTTACTTTGATGTTTATGGACTTTTGTAGAAAAGAATGGAAGATTGAAGAAAAATCACTAGTAGCTGCATGGAGTCACTCGCCCAGCTACCTAGACGTGCTCGTCCGGCGACCAAGACTCACTAGCCCAGCGAGGAAGGCTTGTTCGCCCAACGTGAATGTTTACTGGCCCAATGAATATCACTTTTTGCTTAAACATTAAAAGTGTCGAGACTCAAAGAAAAAACACAATTTTGGTTTGGGGAACACGACTGGAACTCAAGACAGAGGCTGAGACACTTCTGGGCTTAAATGATTCATCTTTTTTCATTCATTCTACCATTCCAACTCCATTTGTGCTCTAGATGTATAGGAGTAGCTAAACTCCATTTCATTGGGGTTGGATATAATGTACCTGAACTCATTATAGTTTCATCTATGCAATAGAATTTCTTTCACTGCTTTTGTGTTCTATCTACATTATTTTCGTGCATGATGAAATATCTATGCATTTTTGTGGTATCTAATCAATTGAAAGTGTTTTGGAACCCTAGACATGAATAGAACAACCTAGAGGTTTGGTTCTAGACATAGACCAAAGCTTTTGGTCATTCTAGACATCGTTTTTAATGTGTCTATTGTGTTTAAACATCTAAGGGATTAGTATTTTTACATAAAAGTTCAAAACATGCCCCTAAGGGATTAGGGCTTGAATACCTTTGATGTCAATGCTTAAGTAGATTAGAGATATATAGTGTGAGATGATTGCTTAGAGTTATGGTCATGAATTCCAACCTCAATGAGTCTTTGCCTTGATTATTTTATCACTTTCAAGTTTAGAAATATCTATGTTTTCACTTGTTTCGAATTAATCTATGATTACATTCAATGCTTAAATTAGTTAGTACGCCTAATTAACTAAACAAACACAATTCTCGTGGGAAAACAATACTTGGACTTACCATTTTTATTACTTGCATGACTTGATACACTTACCAAAGTCTTAACAGTGATGTCATTAAAGAAATAAAATAAAAATCTAAACAACTAATTTGCTCCTACAACAAAAATATCGTGAAAATGAATTTCACAAATGTTTTGAATTTATTTCATGTCTTTTTATATAGTTGAACAATAGAATGAGCTTTAGGTGAAAAATCATGAGACTAACCCAACTGGTTTGACGCCATTCCCAAAAGTGAATGTAGCAATATCTCTTATTAATATTTTCATGGTCATAAAGAAACTTTCAGAAAAAAAAAAAATAAAACACAAGCATATTTATAAAATGCTTTCATTGAGAGTTGAACTCAAGACCTCCCGCTTACTAAACAGGTGCTCTAACCAACTGAGCTATGAAAGCAATCCATAACTAGTTATGTCCATTTTCCTAAGAGTGAATGTCGCACTATCTCTTATTAATATAAGAGAAATTTTATCATCAAAAGTGTGAAAAAGAAAAAAAAATGAAAGTAATGACAAATAAGATGACAATATAAGTTATCATTGTACACCAAAGAATCTTAAAGAAAACCGGAAAAACATATTCATTATGCTTTCATTGAGAGTTGAACTCAAGACCTCCCGCTTACTAAAGCGGTGCTCTAACCAACTGAGCTATGAAAGCAATCTTTAACATATTTATCTATCTACATAATAAACACTCTAATCAACTAAGTTATCACCTAATTGGTGATGAGAGTGTTAATATATATATATATATATATATATATATATCTATATATATATATATATATATATATATA
>Ga0214545_1013096_pt1 | contig 10497 bp, 4 predicted proteins | sample CNSS4metaG_FD_160064 | JGI IMG/M metagenome (GOLD analysis project Ga0214545, IMG submission 160064) | Root nodule microbial communities from cowpea collected in UCLA plant growth center, Los Angeles, California, USA - CNSS4 | ecosystem: Host-associated > Plants > Roots > Nodule | place: USA...
CTTCATTATTTCTCTAAGCTCAGTTACACTTTCCCATTTGCCAGCATCTGCCAAAGTATTAGACAGTGCAACATATGCCCCTGGTCTTCCAGTAGCATTCAGCTTAAAAAGTTCATTTGCAGCTAATTTTGCCATCTCTATATTACCATGGAGTCTGCAAGAACTAAGTAGAGCAGACCACACATCCGAATTCGGTCTCTCGGGCATCCTCATCACAAATTCCCAAGCCTGATTCAACCTTCCTGCTCGGCCTAATAAATCAACCATGCACGCATGATGCTCCATCCCTGGCTTTATCAGGTATTCATTCTCCATCCTGTGAAAGATCTCCCAGCCCTTGTCCACAAGTCCAGCATGTGCACAAGCTGAGAGAGCACTAAGGCATGTCACATTATTGGGTACGATGCCATATTCTTCTTGCATCTTTCCAAATAGCTCAAGTGCTTCATCAGGGAATCCATTCTTCCCGTATCCATCAATCATAGATGTCCAAGAAAACACGTTCTTCACACGCATGTGGTAAAAAACTCTTAGAGCATCTGAGACTCTTCCACACTTCGAATACATGTCTATAAGGGCACTTCCCAGTTTAATGTCAGCATAAAGTGGAGTCTTCATGAGCTGACTTTGTACTTGTTGCCCAATTTCGAATGCCACAAGCATGGAACAGGCACCAATTACACTAGCAAATGTAGAAACATTTGGCCTAAATTTCAACCGTTGCATATCAATGTAAACTTCAAGAGATCTCCCCGCATATTCGGATGTCTTGCTGTAACCTTCTATCATTGCATTAAATACTACCACATCCCTGTCCAAAGTTTTGTTAAATATACGTTCAGCATCTTCAAAAGACCCTTGATTCATGTAACCAGAGATGAGGGATGTTGAGCATACCACGTTCTTCTCTGACATCACATCAAATACAGTCCTAGCATAAGCAATCCTCCCTTTCTTAACGTAAGAGTCAATCAGTGCAGTACAAAGAACTTCATCTCTCTCAACATCAGATTTGAGGATCTGGGTATGCACTATTCTACCCAGATCACCAAGCAACGCAACATTACACCCAGAAGTAGACGCCTTTAAAATCATAGAAAAAGTAAACCCATCAGGCTTCTCACCAGACACTAAAAGCCTACGCACCAAACCAAGAGACTCTTCAACCTGACATTGTTTGATATAGCCACTAATCATATAATTGTAAGCAGATAAAGTTCTATCCCGCAAATCATCAAACACTTGGCGTGCATATCTCAAATAGTTACATTTTAGGTATAAAATAAGTAGCTTGATAGAAATATTGGTGTTTAGAACAAATCCAGATTTCAGAATGCGGGAGTGGATCTTTTGGCCGTGGGTAGGAGTCTCGGAATTAATGTAATGCTGCAGAGCACTGGATAACAAAGTAGAGGAAGAAGCAAAGTCATGGTTTTGAGGAAATGGTCGATGGGGTGAGATGAGCGAAGTGCAGAAGGCACGTGACGAGAAGAAGGATTTGAATATTCCATTGTTCATCCTCTCATTGGCATCGCCAGAGCCAAGTTAAGCAAACTCTGCCTCGAAAATACAATGGAACATTGTAAACTTTTTCAAGTATTCACACAGGTTCACGTAAGATTAATTGCCAATAGCTTTCTTCTTAAACTATGTTTTCTTTTTAAAAGTAGGAAAAAACAGAGGAGGCGAGACAAATTTTAATGGAAGAAATGAGAGATTAAAGAGACTAAGGATGAAGAATGAAAACGGAAGAACATTTTACTTAAAAAAATATTTTTTATGCACTAATTATAATAGTTTACAAAAGAAAAATATTGTTACAAGAATAAAGAAAAGTAATTTGCATTAAAATTTAAATTAAATATAACATATTTAGTATAAAGTAATATCCTTTATTAAAATAAGAATGTATGACTTTTAAAAGTTATAAAGTCATTTTATTAAAAATATAAAGTACGTAATTATGTATTTTAGAATTAGAAAAAAAAAATCTCAATTTTAGAATTAGAAGAAAATTTTATTGTTATTTAATCTATATTATTATATAAAGATTATTTTTCTTTTCGGTATTAATATTTTTTTCAGTTATAATATTTTTTAATTTAACTATTTTTTTTGAATTTAAGAATTTTTTAAATTAAATGAATAAAAATCGTTTACAGAATAAATAAAAATTTATTTATAATTAAATGATAAAAATTATTTATACATGAATCAGAACAAGCTTCATTTTACATTTTTAAATATTTATATTATTACACAGGCGCTATCACGCCTATGTATATGTATTTTTAAATATGCATGTTATTATATTAGTAGGTGATAATATTGTAATGTTATTAAATTAATATATAAATTAAAATTATATTTATCAAAAATGAAGTGAAATATATGATAACAGATGAAAGAATAACCATTAATAAATAAAGACGAAGAAAAGAAGCAGATACATCCGATTTTATAAAAATCTTGTAAAAGTAACGGTCAATTTTTAAAAATTTAATAAATTATTATATTTAAAGGGTAAAATGGATATTTTGAAATTTGGACGAATCCCCTTTATATATTGTTATAGATACAATATTTCATTTTTAAGTGTCCACATTTTTTTTTAATTCTATCTTTCAAGTGATTTTTTTTTCAAAATTTAACTGTTTTTCATTTAACCATATTTTCATTTAACTGTTTTTTTTTCTTTAATTTAACCTCATGTTAATTAAATTAATAAAATTCATCTATTAAATAAATAAAATTATCTATAATCGAATTGTAAAAATTATATATATATATATATATATATATATATATATATATATATATATATTGATTTTATTATTTTTTGTTATTAAAAAAATAAAATCCATATATTTTAACTAGTCCATATAAAAGAAATACATATAAATTACATTTCACTAGTCCATATAAAAGAAATACATATAAATTATCCTCATTAAAATTATATTACTTTAAATAAAAGTAAATTCATGAGAAAACCTATGCTTTTATTTTTTTAGTAATTACATCATGTAAAAGTTAATGCATTATCACATTATTTATCTCAGAAAATAATTACTGAATTGATTGTTTAAAATTTTTAAAGTGTTATTTTATTATCACATTACTGAATTAATATCTACCATAGTTATTTCCTCTCTTTTTTAATAATTGTCAGACCCCAGTCTGTATGGTTTTGAGTTGTACGGCATACAAATACCTTACAAGTTACAAGTATGCACTACTTTTTTTTGCCGAAAAACAATAAAAAGAATGAACATGTGGAGTGGACAAAACCCCAACTACAACGAAGGAATGGCTACATAAAATTTGATAGAAAAATCGAAACAAAATGCACTAAGTATTACTTTTTCTTTTTTTTTCATCAAAAATGCATTTAGTATTACTAAGGTCTAAGTATTAGCACAATAACATTGATGTTTCATTTACATATGGTTCCTAAAAACTGTGAGTACAAAAAACCAAGACTGAAATGTAAGAATGTTACAACAGGAAGATTGAAGTTCGATTTAGTTACTGGTCAATTGCCATTGCTTCCGCCCCACTTGTGTCCTCCAGCCCATTCTTAAGCTCCTCGGTTGCCATTCTCATCTCCTCAACTAGGCTCTTCTGCTCTTCCTCAATTGTGTTTTGCAACTCATCCACCTGCAACAAGGATAGGAACCAGGATAAATATTATCATCAACAGTCAACAGAACCGATGAAGACCGCAACATATAATATCACTAACCACACTTTGTCTTAATTTGCAGTTAACAATTACAGATATTAAACAAGATAATTCACCTGTCCCAGTGATGGTTATAATTCATAAGATATATATAGGCTATGACAGGATAGATTGAAGAACAAAGTTCATTTGACATGGGAAATTATAGGCAAATAGAAAATACATAATAGTATATGAAGATATCCTTGAACCAAAGAGCTTCGCAGAAACTCTACTGACTCTTTCAATACATGTGTTTTAGTTTGCACTGCTAACAAAGGTTAGCACTTGTCATGACAGAGATATAAATATTTCATTCCACAAGTCAATAAATAAAAATAAGAAAAGCAACACTGTTAGGAAGCTAATGGCTACACTATTTTAAAATAGCTAAAAGACTATCATTAAAACTATAGAAAAGATAAAAGATGAACATTGATATTTTCATTCCTTTTGTAATAGGTACGAAGGAATATACACAACAACCTACAAGATATCAACAACTTCCCTACAAATATCATCATATAACTTTAGGGAATTAAAATTTAAAATAATTATTATATATAATATTCTATTTTTAACCGATAAAAACTTTTAACCCTTTAATTTCCTTTCCCCATCCTATCAAAATGCATCATATGGGTCACTTTTGGAGAAAATTACACGGTCACGATTTAATTCGAAGGGCAATTAGGGAAATTGAAATATGTTCATTCATTCTGAAGTCTCTAGTAAAAAACTCCAAGGAGAAAATATTGCAGGAGATTTCATTATCAGCACATTTTACAAGACAACAACTTTATGAGTTTCAAAGCAATTTTACATGATAAATTTTAAAATTGCAACTTTTTCCAGTCCAGAGCCACTAATGTATTTATACGATTATACAATTTTCATCCTAATCACCAATGTAAATGTTGCATGCCCTCAAAGAAATAACCATGAAATACAGCTTTGTTTGCTCAAGTTAACCTTTCAAATGTATTTCAAACCTTGTATTCTCTTGTTTCTCTTTACTTTTCTAAGGTGCACAAAAAAGTTCCAGGTTTAAAAACATCAGGCTATCATCTCACAACTTCTACTTCTGTTACAGACTGAAATCAACCAATAATATTCGGGGACAGGCTGCTTGGAATGCAGGGGTAGTCCTCTGGTTTATTGAAATTCAAATGCAGAAAACGGTAAGAAAACATAACCCAAACAGAGGCCCAAGGCTTCCCCAGATACAAGGGAAGTCTTGTCTGTCTACCCTCACCTCCCTAGCCAACTCCCCCCTCCTACCCAATCCCCTCCTCACACCCTCCCCCTGACAAGTCTTCCAATATTTTCCCTTCTTCGCTCTCATTTTGTCAGCCATCCATTTACTAATTCATCCGTCTTCCCCCAACCGTCCAATCTAAATCCAGTCACTAGTGGCAAGCCTTTCCCATTTCAGACCTCCTTTTGTATAAATGTCTTAAAGGTGAGCTAAAGGCAAATATCAACTTCTTACCCCAAAAGCTTTTGTTTATATTTCAGTTTATTCAATGTTCTCTGTATCTGTTTTTGCATTCTTTTTGCTACTTCTTTTCTCTTCACTTTTATGTTTCTTCACTTTTCTCCTCACTTGCAAGACAAGTTCTATCTCTAAAAATAATTAGACCCAAATTACAAGCGATACGTTGTACACGCCCTCTTTTCACCACCAAAAACAGCATGCAATAGATACCACTCGCACCTTGTGAGTACGAGACGACAATTAAATTGCATGAGAAAAAGATACATTTTCAGTGTGAATGCAGTTTTTCATATATGTCCGTGATTGCATCCAAATATCATTTGAATCAAATTCTAAATACCACACAAATCTAGAGGGTGTTCAATTTTCAAAACGGCATCCCATCCACCAAGTTTTATTCCATACTTGCAGCACCACTACGATCCCTTCTCATTATAAGCACACTATTCTAACACTGGTTACATTCTCTAGCCCTAATATATCAGGATCAAGCATCTATCTACACTAGCCCAATAATTCACCGAAGCAAAACTCCTCAACAATCATATTATACGATAACAGCATAAGCATTAAGCAGGGTTCAAAATTACACATACCACATGTAACAACAATGCAAATTGCTTCTTCCTGAGCTCCAACAACCTGGAACCAGCCGTGTTCTCCGTGTCCAGCGCCGCAATTTCTTTCTCCAACTCCGAAATAACCTTCATTGTCTCCGACCTGGGTGGCTGCAGCGCAATCAACTTCCTAATAGCCTCGCACTCCTCCTTGTGCCGCCTCTCGACCTTGCTCTCCTCCAGCTGCTTCTTGAGATCTTCAATGTCAGCCTGCGCCTGCAGGATCTGGCGATTCATCTCCTCCTTCAACTCGTTGAAATTCTCCTTCTCCCTAACGTTGGCCTCCACAATCGCCTTGCTCTTCAGAAGCGGAATCTCGAAGGTCGTCAGCTCCTGCAAGAAGGCTCTGGCGAGTTTTTCGCAGTCGTTGTAGTTGTCTTCGTCTTTATCAACCTCGGAGACGAACGAGGTGAACTTCTTCTGAAGCTTTTTCAATGGAGGGTCGCCCCTGGTGGTCGTCGTGCGCGTGAGAAGCCGGTGTTTGATGATGACGTCATCTTCCGCAGGGCCAAACGCGTAGTTCGCTGCCACGGCCTCGCCACGCGCCGAAACCTTCCTCGTCTTTCCCAGCATATCGATCCCTAAAATCAATATAACGATTATTTACCGGAATTGAGTTGAATTTAGAGAAAATTAAATAATTGAGCGTGAAATGAATGCTGGCTGAAGAGGTTTGGTTCTGTTTAAGCACAAATAAGGAAAAGGAGTACTAAGGTTAGAATAAACCTTTTGGGTGCGCGGTGATGTTCTGATGCCTTCGCCTTCGCCGCGCAGAATAGTGAGAGCGGTTTTCTGCTGCTTCGAGTGCGGAGAAGGGGAAAGAACGGGCCATCTGTTAAATTTCTAAGCGGCCCAATGTTTTACTTAGCCCAGCTCGTTGATTGGGCTGGACTTCTCTAGCTTTTCTGAAACGAAACTCAACCAATTTTCGGGTTCTTCTTCCTGCACCCCCATAAAATCTTATATCTCTATTCTACCTTCAATTAAATTGCACAATGCCGCATCTTCCCATTAGCTTCTCACCATTCTCTCTCATCGTACAAGACGCTCTCTCACCGTTCTTTTTCTTCCATCAAGTTCGGGAAGTTTTCCCTCACCATTTAGCTGGTTAATAAGTTATATACTTTGTTAATGTTACATGATTAATTTTATTATAATATTTTTATTTTAATTTAAAATGTATTTTAATGTTTATTCATGATTTCAAAATTTATCTTCTATATTTAATTATTTTAAAATAAATTATGATCCAAATATATTAGTATACAATTTAATTTATTCTACCACTTTAATTAAATTAATATAATTTTTTTTTCATACCAGATAAATATAATTATATATAATTATATATATATATATATATATATATATATATATATATATATATATCATCCAGGATATAAAATATATATGAGCCAAGGAATTTCAAGATCACATGGGTCCACTAATTTTTTTTTCTCGTTGTGGTTTGCTTCCGAAGTATACTCTTTCATTGCGAGGGAATAATCTTGGTGTGGAGCCTGCAAAGTTATTCAGACCTCCAAGTCAGTTTTTAGACAATAGAGATAAAATAGAGTAATAATGAACAATGTAATTTTTACCTCATGAATAATACTTTTTATATTACTTATATGAGTCAAACTTCATGAGCCTAAGGTTTGTGATAACTACTAGTTTTAGGACTTCCTTAATCGAATTTTATTAGTCTACATCCCTCTCTTATCTATTAATTTTGCTAACGAGGATTGTACTACCAACCAACTGTTGGTGTACTTAAATGGATGAATGTTAATTGCCTTTATTGTCGTAATTACCTCGGTCTTCATCTGTGGTATGTAATGTCAAGGTTTCCTCTTCCATCTTACTCGCGTCATACAGTAATGTATATTTCTCTTATTTAGATATATTAGGTTCCTTTTGATTGTTGCCTGCACCACATTTCTTGAGTTTAAATATACTCGGCCCTTCAGTCCAAGACATATTCGATGGTCTGAGGTGTTTCCTCCCATCCATTATGTACACTTTTCCCTATTCAACTTTATCTTTTAGGGTGTGTTCTTTTGAGGATAATGATTTGAGGAAGAGTGAGATGATTGATTTGAGAGAATTTGAGGATGAAGTTTATGCTGTTCTTTTTAAGGAATTTGAAGATGATAATGGAGTTGTTTTAAGAGTATAAAAATGATATTTAGATAAAAGAAAATAAGATTACTGGAATTGTAAGATTCATGTTAAATGTAATATAAAATGATATTTTGATAAATTGTAATTTATTTTTAAATTTATTTTGATGATGAAAAAAGTTATTAATAATATTTATTATTTGAATAAAATAAATGTTATAATATAATTGATATGAAAATAAATTATTTTAATAATTTGTATTTATTAAAGAAAAAAATTGTAATAATAATATTTATTATTTGAATAAAATAAATATTATTCAATGTTATTGATTTCAAAAACTAATTAATTTAATTTTTTTTTTCTTTATCAAAAATGAAGTTGGAATGAGATCCAAGTAAAACGAAATAGGTTCCATTTGCTTTTTAATAATAAGAGATCCTAATTCAATTTGCTTCTTCAACGAGAGATTTGGTTGTAATTTCATTCTTTAATAACATATTCGATTTCAAATATAACATATCTAGTTTCTTCACTCCGCTATTGTGTTATTTTCTTAATCATATAAAAGTAAAATTATACTATGACTCTTATTTTTTGACTTCTAATCTTTACTCTCTGAGGTGACTTAGTGTGAACCATTGATTAATGTACCACTATTTTTTTTTTTTAAAAAAAATTAATGACTCATACTAAATCATGCCAAAAAATAAATGATAAAAGTAAAAAAATATGAATCATAATATCATTGTCCTATATAAAATAACAAGAATATAATAATAAAATGTTTAAAATTATTTTCAAATCTCATGTGAGAAATGAGATGCAAAATAGATAAGGATCTCACAAATGACTCATTTCTCCCATTTCCAATTTCACAAAATAATAAAAATAAAAAATCCTCTAAATCATTGCTTCCGATCTACAGTAAATAATAATTACCTCCAAATAAACAAAGTCTTAATCAAAATGTTTCATTTTCTATTTTCTTTTATTTACTTTCTATTCATTCTATTCATCCCTTGATCTAAACAAAACTCTTTAGTTTAAGGAGTATATTCCTTATAATTGACATAAAATTTATTGTATAATAAAAGATGTAATTAAATAAAAGTAAATATATAATTTTTCAAAGGAAAAAAATAACAATATATTAATATCTTAAAAAAAAGAAAATGTTATAGTTACTCTCTACTTTCATCGTCTTTTTGTTACATGTGGAGTTAAAAAAAAAAATGTGAAGTGCTGGAGTCCCATCTGTCCCTGTCGCTCGCCGCCCCTGGCAGTGTCTCTGTCACCACATGCCTTTTTAGTGCAATGCAATGAATTGGGTGCATTTAAATATTTGCAGCCTTTTTCCACCCAAACCTAAAAACCATTGTCAGCTTTATTTAATCTCAAATGCATCAACATCGTAGCACCCCAAACGCAATCCAATCCGCGTTCTCCACTCACTACTCACTCCTTCGCCTGCACCCACCAAACACCTCTGTCCCTCTCACCCAAAAACATGACAAGGCCAAAGATTTACCTCTTCGGTGATTCGATCACCGAAGACTCTTTCTCACCAGGTGGATGGGGTGCTTCTCTCACCCACCATTTCTCTCGCACGGTATCCCTTCTACCCTTAACCAACCAACCAACCCTGTTCTTTCGTTTTTTTTTTGTCGGTTTGAACGTTTCAAGGTAAAGTTTTTACTTTTTTGCAAATGGGGTTGGTTGTTGTTCAGGCTGATGTGGTGCTGAGAGGTTACAGCGGGTACAACACGCGGTGGGCGTTGAAGGTGTTGGAGAGGGTTTTCCCGGCGTCACAGGGCGGTGACGGTGGAACCGAAGCAGCGCCGATTGCTGTGACGGTTTTCTTTGGGGCCAACGACGCTTGCCTTCCTGATAGATGTTCTGCTTTTCAGCACGTGCCTCTCCATGAATACAAGCGGAACCTTCACTCCATTGTTTCCTTCTTCAAGGTAAATTAGCCTCCAAGTGTTTTAGATTAAATGATTAGGGAAAAGTTGTAGGGTGTTGAAACCCAGAAAAGAATCACTGACTCAGTGACACTGTTTTTTAAGGGATGTGAAAAGTTTCTTTTTTTATTTACTTATTTTAGTTCAGCCTTTTGACTCTTGCGGGTTGATAAGCGTGGTTTTGTTGTGTGTGTTGCATGCCGCAGAAGGGGTTAATTATTTGAGGTTTGGTGGGGTAGAAGGTTATGATGATTTTGTTTGTCTTGGGTGGTCAAATATATATTATATATATGTATATGTGGGGTTTCGGAATTGAATGAGAATTGAGAAATGAGAGGTGTTTTCAGCTCTTACACGTGCATCGCCGTGGGAATGGGAAGTGTGTTTGGTTTCGTTTACCACTTGGCCATGTTACCCTGTCAAAAGGGACCCTCCTTCTTTGCTTTTTTATGCATTTTTTTTTTCTCCCATGGGAATGGAGTTTGCACGAGACCTTTGTGTAAAGGTCCACTTTTTTATTGGTTTTCTTTTGGGGAAACTGGGAAGGGTTAGTTGAAAGGAGCCTACCAT
>Ga0214545_1013098_pt1 | contig 10494 bp, 6 predicted proteins | sample CNSS4metaG_FD_160064 | JGI IMG/M metagenome (GOLD analysis project Ga0214545, IMG submission 160064) | Root nodule microbial communities from cowpea collected in UCLA plant growth center, Los Angeles, California, USA - CNSS4 | ecosystem: Host-associated > Plants > Roots > Nodule | place: USA...
TTATGTATATATATATATATATAATATATATATATATATATTTAACATTCACAAGAATTGCAGAACACACATTAATTACACAAAGCTAAGCAATATCAACTAACACATCATATAAAATGACACTTTAGACCTGTAACATTCCACTAGGATATTATAGATTTTCAAATAAAGAAAATAATAAACTCGTTGCATTTAATAATTCCTCCTTTCCTAAGAACGCGGGAAATTAAAACTTTATTAATGAAAGCCAATATCCATTATTTATCAGAAATATGGAAAATAGTCTAAAACATCTCATAAGAGTCGTCAAACACAAGCAGATAGGGTGAGCTTAACAGATAAAACATATATATATATATATATATATATATATATATACATGTACCACACATCACTATAAATAGTACAATCATCCCAAATAAATTCCATTCTTTTAATTCATACCACCTGGCCACAACCAGGTTATTCGTGTACTACAACTTCTAGTGATTACTTCAAGATGACATGCTGCCAAACCTATCGGCCATGACTAATAGAGCACGTGTGGGAACCATTGCTACGGATCATACATCGTAACAACGCCAAGTGGAGTTCCCAAATGCAAACATAGTTCGTAACGTCCCAAGACTACCAAACTCGTCAACTCGTCACTGAGGAGGGCAGGAGGGCAATCCATCTGGACCCATCCGTACTGACCACAACTAGCACACTTACACCGGCAACACTTGCCAACCCGAGCCACAACTCACGAGTTCCTCGTGTTCATCCGTCATCCCGAGCCACAACTCAAATGATGTTATTCCGAGCCACAACTCAAGGAATACCACGTGCTTTAACCCCTATCCCGAGCCACAACTCAAGAGATACGTTCTGAGCCACAACTCAAGGAACACCAGCAATCCCACCTTTAAAGAATCACTAAAAGCCTTGTAGATCACGCCTACAAGTCAACAACCCAAGGTCGCAGCAACAAAATCACCTGGCGGGGGACACGTACCGCCAGGCGTTGCCAGCTTCCAGACCTCCTGGCGGGTGACGCGTACCGCCAAGCGCACAGCGCCTCTAGTTCATCCACGTTACAGGTACCGCTTTGCAAGATCTTCCTAACCGCTAGGGGCACGTAAACCAAGAACTCTCTAACCTTGTAGACTTCGCCTGGCGGAATGCTCCCCGTTGCCAGGCGCCCTACGTGCAGACCTCCACTGACTCAAGCTCTACCGCCTGGCGATTTGCCCTTAACCGCTAGGCGTTGTATCAGCAACAACACAGTTATGGTGTTTAGTGATTTTGACAAATTCTAGTCCTCAATCCAAGCATCAAGACTTACAATATTTTTCACCAATTTAATCAATCCCTCTCCCAATGGCTAACTCATTATCAAGATACCTACTCCCAATTCCATGCAACCTCTCACGTCTACAAAACTGGACTTTCTTAGGAATCACCCTATTCATTCATATGTTGCTCCTTTGCTCTTATACTATAAGTGTTAGATTTATATCAATTTCCACTTGACTATTATGTACATGTTCACCAATACCTTAGTCTCAAATCTGGATTGGTCAGATTATGATTGAATTGTCAACCTTTCCCACCTAGATTGTCCCAATCTTAACTTACCCTTTATCATCCATTCACCTAAACTAAGCTCCAGCATAACCAATACTCACATATCATATTGCATTCAGTCTCAGTCCTGTCCTCCTCCAACTAATCACCTCTACGCTTCCTGCGCATCACTTTTCTAAATTATCCTATAAATTTCTAAATTAAACCAATCGCCTTAGTCATGGATAAGGCTTCGCCCCTTAACTATTCATAACCTCCACACTCCCATCCTCTCAGTCCCATTTTTGGACTACATCAGAACCTAACCACAGTACCCACAATCACTGCCACACAGTGGAGCAACCACTACGCGAGCGCCTGGCGGGGACACATGTGCCGCCAGGCGGCACAATGAAAATCTGGAGAATCCTATCATTTCCACTGCACCAGTGAATGCCAAAACTCCAAAACCCTTGCATTGGTCTGTTACTTAGTTACGACAACCTAACATGGCTACTCAAGGTGTAAGACCCGTGAAATTTATTTAATTAAATAAATAATAATTAATAAATGCGGGTAGTGGGTGCCTTTATGGCATTTAATGCTGGTTGTTGTGATGTGGAATAGTATTAGCTCAAATGGTTAAGAGTACTTAATTATGTGACAAGACTTGGGTTCAAGTCTTATGTATGCCAATTATGTGTTATTTAAATTATAATCATTTTAATAATGTGATTATGTGAATTATCATGAAACATGAATTGGTTGAATGGTTGTACATTGGTTTGACATTTACATGGTTATGGATTCGAATCTTGGAAGACCGACATTAAACTTTCTTTTGCTAGAATTATGTTGGCATGAATATGAAAAGCCCTAAAACCCTAGCCTCCAAGGGAGGGCTGGAAAACCATCATAATAAGACAAACATTGAATGACCATTAAGCTAAGTTAAATGCCAATTTTCGTTTTAGAACATTAACATATCATTAAGGCGCCATTAAATGCCAATTATTATTATTATTTATATATTATTGTTATTATTATTTTTCTTACTATTATTACTATTATTATTATTATTATTTTATAATTATTATTAATATTTTATTTTATTATTATTAATATTTTATTATTATTATTATTCCTATTATTATTTTTATTTTAATTTATTTTATTATTATTTTATTATTATTGTTATTATTAAAACTTTTTTTATTTTTTTATGATTTTATTATCATTATTATTGTTTTATTTTTTTATTGTTATTATTACCTTGTTATTATTGTTTTAACTTATTAGTATTATTGTTTTAGGTTAAAATACCTTTTTGGTCCCAATTTTCGTCAATTTTGTTCAATTAGGTTCTTTTTTGCTAACACCGTTTAAACCATTAACTGCCATGAACCGTGGCTGTCACGTGTCACTTCGTGGTTTTTTTGAATTTTTTTTATTTTTATTTTTATTTTTTTAATCTTTTTTTAATCTTTTTTTAATTATTTTAAATGTACACGTGTCAACCCAGTAGCGTACCACGTGTCACTTCATGGTTTTTTTTTTGAATTTTTTTTATTTTTATAAATGTCCACGTGTCAACCCAATAGCGTGCCACATGTGAAAGTCAATATCCTATATTCAATTTGGTCCCTATATTTGTTATTTTTGTTCAATTAGGTCCCAATTTTTGTTAACATTAACCAATTTGGTCCCTATCGAAGATGTGACCAAATTTAATTTTTATATTAAAGTTATAATGATTTGAATTTTAATATATTATATAAAAATATTTAATAAAAATGTGAATTTTAATATAAAAATTAAATTTGGTTTTCATTTGGAGAGGGACCAAATTGGTTAACGTTAACAAAAATTGGGACCTATTTGAACAAAAATAACAAGTATAGGGACTAAATTGAATATAGAATATTGACTTTGACACGTGGCACACTACTGGTTTGACACGGGGACATTTATAAAAATTCAAAAAAAAAATTCAAAAAAAAACCATGAAGTGACACGTGGCACGCTACTGGGTTGACACATGTACATTTAAAAAAAATTAAAAAAATCAAAATCAAAAAATCAAAAAAACCACGAAGTGACATGTGGCAGTCACTATTCATGATCGTTAATGATTTAAATGGTGTTAGCAAAAAAGGACCCAATTGAACAAAATTGACGAAAATTGGGACCTATTTGAACACAAAACCAAAATTAGAACTCATTTGAAAAAACTTGACAAAAATTGGGACCAAAAAGGTATTTTAATCATTGTTTTATTATTTTTGTTTCATTTTATTTTATTATATTATTGTTTTCATTATTATTATTATTGTTTTGTTTTATTATTATTATTATTATTATTATTATTATTGTTGTTGTTGTTAGTTTTATTATTATCATTATTATTGTTTTATTGCCCGTACGATATTTTGGGGCAATAGTTATGTATTATTCCTGCTTTTGTATATTGTTTGGTTGTTCAACATTGTATTGGACTATGATCCAGTCATGTGATTATGACTGGATAAGCATATTTCATGTTATGGATTGTATGTATAGTGTTTGGGGTTTTTTTGGAACTTGCTTCAAAGTGCCAAAAACCAGTAGTAGTGACGCTACTGGTGTGGCGCCTAGCGGCTTGGGGTGTGCTGCCTGGCGGCTTGGGGTGTGCTGCCTGATGACTTGGGGTGTGCTGCCAGGTGATAAAGGAAAACTAAAGAGGCTTGGAACACATGGCGCCTAGTGAAAAATGTGATCTTGCTAGGCGGAAAAAATATGGTAGAGGCTCTGGAAAGCGTATGGCACCTAGCGGCGTGAGGTGTCTGCCAAGCGGTGTCTGCTAGGCGGTGTCTGTAGCATTGGCATTTTCCTTAGGCGCTTTGCGCCTAGCAGTACGCGTCCCCCGTCAGGCCGTCTGCAACTTGCTCGCGCCTGGCGCCTTGTGAGCAACACCAGGCGATTTATGCTACAACAGATTTGGGTTGTGCTTACGTTGACGTGTGTAGTCTACAATACTTCTAGGATATCTCAAAGGTTGACTTGCTGGTGTTCCTTGAGTTGTGGCTCGGAACGTATCCCTTGAGTTGTGGCTCGAGATAGGGGTTAAGCACGTGGTATTCCTTGAGTTGTGGCTCGGAATAGCATCTATTGAGTTGTGGCTCGGGATGATGGATGAACACGAGGAACTCTTGAGTTGTGGCTCGGGTTGTCGAGTGTTGCCGGTGTGAGTGTGCTGGTTATGGCCAGTACGGATGGGTCCACATAGACTGCCCTTCTCAGTAATTACCTGACGAGTTTGGTAGTCTTGGGATGTTATGAACTATGTTCGTATGGGGAACTCCACCTGGCATTACGGTGTGTGATCCGTAGCATGGTTTCCCACACGTGCTCTATCGGTTGTGGCTGATAGGTATGGCAACAAGACATCTTGAGGTCCCACTAGAAGACGTAGAACACGGTTAACATGGTGGTGGCCATGTGTTAGTTAATAAAAGGATGGAATCCCTTTGTTGTGTTGTAGGTATATATGTATATTCTATATATATGTTTATTCTGTTAGCTCACCCTATCTGCTTATGGTTGGCGATGATCGTGTACGCGGTCTGGGAAAAGAATTTATCAGAGTTTTGATGATTTTACTGTGTTTTGAATAAATTGTTACCTTTTACATTACTAGACTTTTATAATTACAATGGAATTTTATAATTATGGATTTTGGACTATGGTCGGTGTACTAAAAGTTTTAAATTTTCCCGCATTTTTTGGGAAATGATATTTCATTAAATGCAATTTAATTATATTTCTTTGTTTTATTATTTAAATCAGTAATATTCGGTCGAGATGTTACACAAGGTACCTATTCTTTAGTCAGGTTCAAAACACAAAATTTCCAACGCAAATTCCAACATCCAGTACTAATACCCTCAAATTCCCAATTTAGAAAAATTTTAAACCATGTTCATATCCAATTTCATTCAATTTACTCACATTGCCGTATAATTTCACAATCATTCGCTTCCATTAATAGATTAATACTCTAACTAACCTTCCCACCGATTAAAATCTACCCAGAACCCTAAATTCATCAAAAATGAGCCAAATTGGTTCGCATTGCCTGGTGGTTCAACAATCACCGCCAGACCCTTCATCCAAAACCCAGAAAATTGGGTTCAGAGCCATGTGTCGCCTGGCGGCCAGGGAAGGTGCCGTCAGGTGGTTCCTCTTCAGGAACCCAAAAACGGGTAAAAATGCATGTGCCACCTGGCGGCAATGAACAGCCCGCCAGGCGGTTTCTAGGAATTTTCCAGAAACGCGAAAACGCACAAACAACAGAGGTTCATGGATAAAATCATATACATTTTGCATACCAATCATGATTAACATAAAATTTAGCGTGAGTAAACTCCCCTAACCTGGATTTCCCTAGCTTAGCTTTGACTCTTGCAAGCTCTCCCTTGATCACCAATGTCCTCCTTTGTCTTTCTCTCAACTCAGCCCCCAAAACCTCACCAAAACTCAAAAATTTGTGCTCTCTTCTGCAACCAGAATGACAGCCCAACCAAACCTTCTCTCTTACCTCAAAATGCCCTTTTAAAATGGTCTTAATGTGCGTTTAATGTGAAAAACGAAAATGGCATTAATCATAGGTTAATTACCATTCAATGTCCTAATTCAATTCTGTTTTCTTTTCAGCCACCCTTGGTTGCCATGTCTATTAGGGTTTTCCTTTAACTCTTCAAATTCAAGCCAAAGCCAAAATTAACAAAAATGAAGTTTAATTTGGGTTCTCCAAGGTTTGAACCCACCACCATGCCAAAAATCAATGCCAAACCATCATGCCAATTCATGTTTCTTGCTAACTAATATAATTCAATTACTATATCATTCCACAACATGATCATATATATAAAAATATAAAATCACATAAATATCATACATAGGACTTGAACCCAAGTCCTCTCACACAAATTAAGTACTCTCAACCAATTGAGCTGGTACTTTTCCACATTAAACAAGTTAGAATTAAATACCATAAATGTTCTCCCTACCTGCATTTATTAACTAATTATTTAATTAATTAATTAAATTCCACGGGTCTTACAAGACCCAATTATTCGAATCTAGACATTGATGTATGATTCTTGGTGGTTTTTGGCACTTGTGGTGGCCTCTGCTACTTGTAGAGTCATTGTCAATGGGTTTCACCCTACCACACAAGGTTAGTCCCTTTAACCATCATAAGAACCCTGGGGCTATTCTTAAAGACAGGACCTCTTGCGCCTCTCACCACATGACTCATTCCACTCTACATGAGTCTTGAATGAACATTAGATTATCAGGATAAACCTCTAGTATTGACTCCTTACATCAATAAACACACTACTAATTAAATTAAATAGGATCTCCCCCATGGGAGCTCCTATATTCTCACACAAGCATATGAAAACGCATATTAAAAACCATATAACATACGTCTCTCTTGGAAAATAACTATTTCTTATAATTTTTATCCAATTCAACTTAACAACACATTATGCAAATGATTTGGGATTTTAGAAATAAAACTAGTGCTTGTGTAAAGCTCCAAAAGTTTTGTATTTATATTCAAATTAAAGATGATTTAATCAGTAACCAAATGCAATAAGAACCAACTTAATCGAATAACTATAGAGAAAGTTTTGCATCAAACGAGCAACAGAGGTCAATGCTGTCAACAACCAAACTATAGGGACTTTGCGATAAAAACTGCTCTCACTACAGAGTTCTAATTCAAGAGTCGACTGGTCAAAGTGAAAAAATATGTGTTAAGGATCAGCTGTTAAAATTTCAGCTTGATCCAACAGTTAACGAAGTAGGAACCTTCATTTTACGAAAAGTGTGCAATGTAGGAAAATGAATAGTGGCACACCATATGCTTCTTGGTTGTGAGATTTTGACTTGTTCCACTGCACAATTTGGTATCTTGCACTTTGATCTTCTTAAACTCATTTCAAAGTGGTTTATAGATGATACCAAACTGAACAATTGCAACAATCAGTATCTTTTATTCCAATTGCATTCTAAACTACATAAAATTCTCTAACCCATTGATACTCAAACATGAAATTCATCCCCATTCAATGCAATCATCAATCAAACATACTCAGCAAATTCCAAAACAAAAATAAGTACAATTCATTTCAAAGAAAAAGAAGGAATTCTAACTTCCCTTACCTGGAAAGAGATTAACTTAGCAAAACGAGCTCCAACAGTAGAGCACCACGACACGACAACTACTTAAGGAGATGGAGAAAAACGAGTTTCCGCTAGCATGGATGGAGAGTTTCTCAGTTGCCCTAGCACAACTCCTACTTCAGAACTAGGAGGAAGAAGGTGAACTATTTTTGGAAAATAAGATGATATGAAAGTGAGTGGCTGGAAAGGGGGTTCTTGTAAGACCCGAGGAATTAAATTAATTAAATAATTAATTAATTAATAAATGAGGGAAGTGGGACCCTTTATGGCAATTTATGCTAGCTTTTATGACGTGGAAAAGTACTAGCTCAAATGGTTGAAAGTACTTGGTTATTATGGAAGGACTTGGGTTTGAGTCTTGTGTATGCCATATGTGTGTAATTTAATTGATTATTGTTTTTTTATTAATAATATGCTTGATCATGATGAGTGATAATATAATCCTAGACTTATAGGAATTATCACGAAACATGAGTTGGTTGAATTGGTTGTACAATTGCTTTGGGATTGATTGGTGGTGTGTTCGAACCTTGGTAGACATGAACTAAGCTTCCTTTTTGCTAAAATCATTTTTGGCATGGATGAGAAAGGTCAGAAACCATAACCGTCACAGAGAGCAATTGGAAGGGTTGAGTTAGTCAGCTGTTAATGGAATTTGATGGCCATTAACGACTCTCTTAATGCCATTTTCATTTTTTCTGAAAAATTAAGCATAGTTAAGTGAGGTTAAGGTGGAAAAAGGAGAGGAAGTGAGAGAGCAAGGGAGGGACTAGTTTTGCAATGTGGAGAGTGCATTTTAGGCTAAGTAGAGAGAGTATCAAGAGTTTAGAGATAACTTGGAGAGGAGACAAGGGCTGGAACGATCATGAGCAAGGAGAACTCAAGCAATTTCAAATTTTGGCAAGGATTACCAAGTTAGGGGAGCTCTTTTATGTGTATAATTGTTTTATGATGTTTGTGTAGTATAATGCGTGCAACTGGTGCCTTGGTATGATCAAAACCTTTGTTGTTTTCACGTTTCTGAAATTTTTCCAGAAATTTCCTGGTGGCATTAAAGATCCACCAGGCGATGCATGAATTATGTGTTGTTTCCTAGGTTTTTGTGGTTAACCGCCTAGCGGAAAGGGTAACTCCGCTAGGCGACGTGAGCACTATGCAAAAGCGTTGTTTTTCGTACTTTTCACACAGCAGGAACCGTCGGGCGCTGGTTTTATACCGCCAAGCGCCGTTTTTATACCGCCAAGCATTAGGCGCCACAAATTTTTCTAGTTTGCGTAGTTTTCGTAAAACTGCGTTTTCCGATTCGTTAACCGTCTGATTTAGGTAAAATTTTGACAGGTGCTTCATAACACTTTACTCATTTTGAACAGTGGATATTTGCATTGGATGTCTGCAGCTAGAGCTATACATCACTCACGATTTGGTTGTTTATTTATCTAATTGACCGAGGATGTTTCCTTATTCGTGATAATTTGATGATTGGGGGTTTTCATGAACATGAGGGTTTGTCAACACCCAATTTCGTCCGGCTAAATAAATTTATTTTTGAAAAAAATATAAAAAAAATAATAATAATAAAAGGGTTTTTTAGTTAATGGAAAATAAAAAAAAATGTGAACAAAATTTTCTCCAAAAAAGATTTTCAAACATCAACTTTTAAAAAAAAAGAAAAAAAAAGGAGGAAGAGCCCAATTTATTATTAATTTTCATGAGCCCAATAAGTCAAATATTTTATACCTTTGTTCCTGATAGAGAAATTAATTATATAATAATAATTAGAAGCAATATCTCTTCAAATGGTAAGAATCAATATTATTAATTGGGATTAATTTTGTGCTCTGATTTGTTATTGATGATGATTGATTTTGTGCTCTGATTTGCTGCGATTTGATACTTATAATTTGCTACTATCATAACCAATTCCTTCCTTATATTGTTCGTTACAATTAAGAGATTACATTGACATTGCAAGTTGTGAATATAAATACGCACTTTGTCATGACCGAAAAAAAATTCTCTACACTTCTCTAATTCTTTCCCATCACCGCTCCCACATACACACCTCCTTTCTGATCTCTCTTAAAAAAAAACATATTAAAGGAGGTACGAAAAAAATATTCTCTACCCTCTCTCTTCCTCTCATTACCACCCACATAGACACCTCTCATCTTTATCTCTCTTGAAAAAAAAAACACAAAAATATTATAAAAGGAGCCAAGAAAAAAGAAAAGGCATAAGGTACGTCATCGTTAGTTTCTTTTTCTTTTGATTTTTTTTTTAACTTTCATTATTTTGTTTAAATCATAAAAATTGTTTTTTTCCTATTTCTTTGGTGTCTGCCCGACCGCTCGCGTTGCATTACATCCATTTTAGACTTTTATTTTTTCTAAAAAATATATACAAATGATCTAAAAATAAAAAATAGTTTTTTGTTTACTCCTTTATATCTATTTGGTTGCTCACGTCGCAATGACATCCACAACTACTTTAAAATAGCTTCAAAAAAATATTAAAAATTTATAAATGATTAAAAAATAAAAAATAAAATATTAGAAAAAAGAATTTATTTCAAGTGTCTGTCCGATCGCTCGCGTCGCGTGACACCAATTTTAAAATAATATTAAATTTAAATAAAAAGATTTTCAAAATTATAAAACAAATTAAATCATTTTCAAATAATTTTCCAAATAGATTTTTCAAAAAGAACTACGT
>Ga0214545_1013099_pt1 | contig 10493 bp, 5 predicted proteins | sample CNSS4metaG_FD_160064 | JGI IMG/M metagenome (GOLD analysis project Ga0214545, IMG submission 160064) | Root nodule microbial communities from cowpea collected in UCLA plant growth center, Los Angeles, California, USA - CNSS4 | ecosystem: Host-associated > Plants > Roots > Nodule | place: USA...
ACTGCATTCAACATTCTATCCACACCAAAAATATGAGTTCATAAAATTTGTTATTTCTTGATTGTATTCTGACCTTAAATATAATAGTACAATCTAACAACACATTCAAGTCATCCGGAAAACATATTGATCATCTTCTCCATCCTAAATACGAAACCGGCCATTGTCCTAAAATATTAAATATATTAGACAATCCATTCATAACCAAAGAAATATAAATCATCCATTACCTGAAGGAGGGAGGTCTGATTTTTGCTTCAGTCAAAATAATGACCATTGCTTCGGGTTTTGTTTTACAGTTCCAATTACTCAAAAAGTTTGTGGCAAAGTTATCCCACAACGCATAAGAAATTCCAGCACCACTACATATTAACACTTACATTCAAAAAAAAAAATTATAAGTAAGAAAGAAAGTTTGGATGTTGTTGTGGTGGTGTTTGGAAGAAACAAAGACGTAAAGACTACTAAACATGCAATAAAAACACTGACCCAGCAAATTTGAACCGTCACCATTCCATATATAAACCCAGAACAAAGGAAAATTAAATCAAAATTTCAGTAACCTAACATTTTTACCTTTGCACTTGAGGGTGGTGGACAGAAATAAGAACCTCTGTACTGGGAAGGAAACCAAATACAGAAACTCAAATGAAAAGCATCAAATAAATGCACACAGGGACTGAAAGCAGTGACTTAACGTCAATCACATACATCATATACATACACAGTACTCCCGCCAAACAAAACAAAATAAAAAGACATTAAAACCATCACAGACAAAAACTGCAAAGAAGAAACTATGGGTTGTTTGGAAATTTCAATGTTGTTTCAGATTGAAAAAAATTAAAAAGGTAAAATAAAAGAAAGTATAAAAGATATCACAAACCACATCAAAATGACAAAATAACCATCGAAATGGACAGCTGTCAACAAATAACAATGGGTAGTCCGGTCTTTTCAATTGTACATTGTTTTAAATAGTAGATTTAGTCCCAATTTTTTAAGGAATGAAACAATATTGTTCCTTCTTAAATTGATATTCAATCTAATTTTTGTATAAATCAAAATTGATATTTTAATTTGTAGAAATATTTTTAGACAAACTTTTTTTAGTTTTATTATTAAACAAAGTTAAACTCCAAACTTAATTTCAATAATTAACAATTGTGTAATCATATATAAAGGCATCACGTGTACCATATTATACAAACTTAGTGCAGATTAAAAATCAAATAACTTGTCAGATGCATAAGTTTAGGAATAAATTTCAAGTTCAAAACAAAACCAAAGTTTAATGTTTTGTATAAGATTTAAAGTTAATTTAAAAATATTTTAGAAATATTTAATAAAAACATTAATTTTAGTAAGAATATCACCATAAGATTTATATAAAAGTATATTGAATCTCAGTTTAACGAGAGACAATATTGCTTCATTTTTATAAAAAATTGGACTAAATTGAAACTAAAAAAAAATATAGAAATTAAATTGAATAATTTTGACACGGGGCACAATTATGAGGTGACACATGTAAAGAATAAAAAAAAATTCAAAAAAATTAAAAAGAAATTAAAAATTGACATATAACTTTACTTTAAAGCCATTTGATTAAACTAACAATAAAAACTAAATTGAATTAATTTTTAAAGGAACAAGGACTAAATTAAGACAAAAAAAAAGCTTTTGAAACACAAAAATTTAAAAACCAAATTAATATTACATAAAGACAAAAAAATAATTTAACCTAAAATAATAATGACATTCTATACTAAATTGTCTTTATATAATGAACTATTATTTAACTGTTTTATATTTATACTAAAATCTCTTAATCTTAACCCCGTATTTCATCCAAGAAAGTAAAATGTTTTTCTACACAAGTTTTATATTAAATTAAAAAAAAGAAGAAGAGAAAAGTAAAATATATAAAATTTGTAAGAATTAATATTAATTTATGTTTGTATATTTTCTTATTCGTGATCTTTTTATTTATTATTTTCAAATGATTAGCCAAACATCTCTTCGTGATATCCAGATCAGATACAATTCATCTGGCAGCTATTATTCCAAAACCCATTCTCAACCCTCACAGCCAGATAATCAAAAAATCACGGTGGAGGTATGTTGTGAATTCGTTTCCGCTTTGGTGTTTAAGTTGACATGAATTAAAAAGCCAGTATACCATGTTTTAGTTTCTTATGTTAGAAGTACAAATGATCAAATAACAAGAATGAAATTAAATGAGAAAGAAAGATGGGGTTACATTAGAGTGTGAGTTTTTTATGATTTGGGCTGCTGCACGAAGAGGAATCATAGCATTAGATTTGCTGATGGTACGGCCGGCATAGGGTTTATGATTAGAACGGTGCTGCCGGTGTGTTGGATGGTAGAGTGGTGTTTCTCGAACTCGCAGCTCCAATCCCGGCGAAATAGCGGGGTCTCTGATTGATGGCCCTAGTGCCGCGTTCTGATGGTTGCTGTCTTCGTCGACGATAATTTGTGCGGCCAGAAACATGGCTTGGCTGGTCTTGGTTGGCAGAAGATTGAAGAAGAAATCCTCGAGGTTTGATCTTGGAAAGGAAGCATAGCCTTATTATGGGGCCGAGAACCCCTGTCGTGGAAGACGGCGATCTTCTTGACGGAACGGCAGCCCCGGCGGTGGCCTGAAGAAGACGCGAGCAATGGGGCTGTGCAGCGGCGTTTCGCACGGCTGTGAGTGGCGAGCAGTGCCGGTGCCGGCAGGCTTCTGGGAGTAGCCACCGTCGCCGCTGGTGGCCTTGCCGCGAGCATGATTGCGTTTGTGGTTGGTGGCCGCGCATGAAGGGGATGACATGCGGTTGAAGATGAGAATGGAGATGAAGTTGGCGTTTAATTGGGTTTTAGGATTTAGAATATTTTAATTTTTTTCGTAGACCCATAATTAACTCTCACAACTTCATCTCATTTTAGGGCTTGGCAGATTCTATTACTCTTTATGCACCCCAATAGTTAAATTTCACATCTATAGGATTTGGGCTTTTAATTTATTTCATCCCCAGTTAAATTTCACATCTATAGGATTTGGGCTTTTAATTTATTTCATGTAACCCTAATGTAATAACTCCGTACTTTTTTATTTTATTTTCTGTAATTTCATTAAACACATCCCATCCCTCTAACTTCGTTTTTGAGTTAGATGCATTTTACTTCTTTATTTCTACACCCACATACTCACTTATGTATCTCGTTGTTTTTTAATTTTACATTTTCTTCAAATTAATTTATATTGTTTTTGTAATTTCTTTTATGTTTATTTTCTTTTTTTATAACAATATTTTAACTGAAATAAAAATTAAAAATATAACTTTTAAAATGATAAAAAAGAATACATTTTAAAAAAAAAATGATTTTCTTTTGTTTTCTCTTTTGAGTTTATATTCGATCATTCGCGTCACATGACATTTATTTTTAAAATATAAAAAATATAAAAAAAATTATATCAAATCGATCACACACGTTGCATGACACTAACTTTTAAAAAAATGTAAAAATAAAAAAAAAATCAAAAAAGTTTATCAAAGTCAAACAAATATTCCAAACTTTTTAACAAAAAACTATGTAGTTCTAATTTTTTATTTTGTAATGATTATACGTAGAACCATGGTTAAAAAATATATTTGTCCAATAATTTCTTATTTTTGGGAAAAATAAATATTTTAAAATAAAATATCTCTTCTTGCATATTTAATTAAAGATACTAGTTTTGAGCGAGGGTGAAAATATCTTCTTAATATGTAATCGACTCCTGAACAAAAAAAATATAGTTTTCACGAGATTTTGTTTTATCTTTATGGTTTTTTCAAAATAAACTATGATGGTGTGACTTTAAATCTTTATTTCCAAACAATTTCTTTTTGGTTTGTCGTCTCGTTACGATTTAGACTGCGAAACTTAATAATAAAATAATTAATGAATCTTATAAAAGCTAAAAATTTATAGGATCTTACAACTAATCTCAACAAACAAGTAATGTGTTTATTAAATTTTTGGTATTTATTTACTGATTTTCAAAATGTATTGATATTGGTAAATTAAAAAAATATTTTAAAATATCATTGTTTATTATTATATTTTAAGGAAGGTTGAGAGTTTAGAATAGGGTGTGAGAATGTACAGGAAAGGAAGAGAAAAAGGAAATTCAATTTTTCTAGAGAGATAACTCGTTTTATATAAATGAACTCTTATTTAATTATTTTCTATTTATACTAAACATTCGTAATAATAAATTAATCAATAACATCTTATAAAAACTAAGATACTAAGATTTATAAGGTCCTATAACTAATTGCAACGAACAAACATTGTTTTTATTGAATTTTTGGTATTATTTTTTGTATTAATTTTCAAAATTTATTGATATTGGCATATTAAAAAAATATATTTTAAACATGAATATTTATTAGTGTATTTTGAAGAAGGCAGAGAGTTGAGAGTTTAGAGTACTTACCCGAACAGGCAGAGAGGAAGGGAATTTTATTTTTCAAGAGAGATAACTCCTTTATATAAATGAACTCTTATTCAACTGTTTTCTATTCTTATTAAAACTTTTTAATAATAACATAATCCATATAATCATTGACATCTTATAAAAGTTAAGATTTTCTAAGTTCTTACAACTAATCTCAACAAACAAGCATAATTTTTGGTATTATTTTTTCATTGATTTTCAAGTTATTGATATTGGTATATTAAAAAACATATATTTGAAAATATCAATGTTTATTTGTATGTTTTAAAGAAGGTAGAGAGTTTAGAGTATGTGTGAGAGAGTTTGTTGAGAATGTAGAGATGAATGAAATTCTATTTTTCTACAGATAACTCATTTTATATAAATAAACTCGTATTTAACTGTTTCCTATATTTACTAAAGCTTCTCAATAATAACATAATCAATGACACCTTATAAAAGCTCTATCTTATTTAAAATTCTTTTTAGGGTCTTACAATTAATATCAAAGAAAAAATATTGTATTTATCGAATTTTTGGTATTATTTTTTAGAGAAATAATAAGGATTGTATTTGTTAAATTTTTGGTATTATTTTTTTATTGATTTTCAAGATGTATTGATATTGGTATAAATATCTATCTATGTGAATATATATATATATATATATATATATATATATATATATATATATATATATATATATATATATATATATATTATATATATATATAATATTTTGAGATGTCAATGTTTATTAGTGTATTTTGAGAAAGGTAGAGAGTTTATGGTAGGGTTTGAAAGTGTTATGACAAGATGAAAAAGAAACATATTAAGAGAAAAAGATGACACACAAATTTACGTGTCTTCTTTTTCTCTTAATCTGTTTCTTTTTCATCTTGTCATAACAAGTGGTATCAAGAGATCTAGGTTACACTAGGGACCTACACTGGAGAAACGCAATGTCTTCGTACAAATTCGATATTGATAAATTCAATGGATCGAATGATTTCACTTTGTGGAAATTGAAGATGAAGGCGGTTCTTGTGCATCAGGGGTGCGCTGCAGCACTAGAGGGTGCAGATCAATTACCAGCGACTATGACAGATGATGCGAAGAACTTGATGTTGGAAAAAGTACAAAGTTTGATTCTCTTGAGTTTGACTGATGAAGTTCTGAGAGAGGTGGGTGAAGAGACAACAGCTGCAGGGATGTGGACGATGTTGGAAGATAAATTCTAGAAAAAATCTCTAACCAATCGGTTGTATCAGAAACGTCTCTATATGTTATAGATGTCTGAGAATATATTTGTGAGAGATCATCTTGATAACTTTAATTGAGTTATCTTGGATCTACATAGTATTGGAGTTAAAATTGATGATGAGGATCAAGCTATTATTTTGTTATGTTCTCTGCCGAAATCATATGAAAATTTTATTGATACTATGTTGTATGGCAGGGATAGTATTACTGTCAATAATGTGAAAGACAGTTTGCAATCTAAAGAATTGAAGAGAAGAGTCTCTAGTTCCAATGGGGATGATGCAGGCTTGATAGTTAGCAGAGGCAGAAGCATGGAAAGAGGAAATAGTAGCAAGGGTCATATGCGCAATAATTCACTTTCAAAGTCAAATAAAGTGATGTTACAAGTGCAAAGAGGTGGGGCACAAAAGGAAGAATTGTCCACAACTGAAGAAAGAAAGAAATAATAATGCTAGAGCAACTGTTGCTCGTTCTAGTGCAGTTATCTCAGGTGAGAGCTCAGATGAAGGAGATGGCGAAGATGTTTTGACGGTCAGCACTATTGGTTCTGCTGATACATGGATCATGGATACCGATGCTTCTTATCACATGACTTTTAACAAGGAGTTGTTCAGTTCATTTAAAGAATGGAATGGCAGTGTAAAGTTGGGTGATGATGAGGAGCTTGGTGTGAAAGGAAGTGGCGTTGTGTAGATAAAAATGTATGATGGCATTGTTAGAACGTTTGATGCTTGGTATATTTTTGGCTTGCGAAAGAACCTGATCTCTGTTGGTACCTTAGACAAACAAGGGTACAATTTTTTAGGAAAAGATGGACAAATTACAGTTTCCAAAGGTGCTCTGGTTGTCATGAAAGGAAAGCTACAACATGGAATTTATGTTATGCTTGGCCATTCCTTTCAGGGAACGGTGTCTGTATCCCATTCCTTAGAGCAACATGTTGATAATACATAATTATGGCATCGTAGATTGGATCATATGAGTGAACGTGGTCTTGTTGTGTTAAGTAAACAAGGATTGTTGGGTGGAGCGGTGACAGGGAAATTGAAATTTTGTGAATCTTGTGTTATGGGTAAAAAACGCAGGCTGAAATTTTGTCACGGTAAGCACACTTCAACTGAAAAATTACAATATGTTCATTCTGATTTATGGGGTCCTTCCCCTGTCTTGTCTCATGGAAGATGCATGTATTTTGTGACCTTTATCGATGACTACTCTAGAAAGGTTTGAGTGTATTTTTTGAAGACGAAGGATGAAGTGTTTGGACGGTTCAAGGAGTGGAAGACTATGGTTGAGAAACAGACTAGGAAACAAGTCAAGACTCTAAGAACATATAATGGACTGGAGTTCTGCAATACAGAGTTTGATGATTACTGCAAAGAAGCAGGTATAGTCAGGCACCTTACAGTACGACATACACCACAACAGAATGGTGTCGCTGAACGGATGAATCAAACACTACTTCAGCGTGCTCGGTGCATGCGTTTAAATGCTGGTCTCTCAAAAGAATTTTGGGCTGAAGTAGTTAATACTGCTGTCTATTTGGTGAACAGGTCTCCATCTACTGCTATTGATTTAAAGACTCCTCAAGAGGTATGATCTGGTAAACCTTCTAATTATTCTGGTTTACGTATATTTGGTTGTCCTGCTTATGCTCATGTGAATGATGGTAAATTAGAGCCTAGGGCAATGAAATGTATATTTCTTGGGTATCCTACGGGTGTCAAAGGATATAGATTATGGTGTACTGAAAATAATAGAAATAAAAGGTTTATTATTAGCAGAGATGTTACCTTTAATGAGTCTGCTATGTTTGGCCAAAAAGAGGAGGTTGAAAATATTGCAGGGAATAAGGGAGTTCATCAAAAGGTGGAGCTTGAGGTTGAAGATTCAAATAAAGAAAATTTGGATCCGATAGATCAATCTAGTAATGTCCAAGAAGAACCTCAAAGTATAGCAACAAGGAGAACAAAAAGGGAAATCAGAAAACCTGCAAGGTATGCAGATGTTACATGTGTTGTTGATACTAACTCTGTTTCATATGCCTTGGCAGTTGGTGAAAATCTCTATTATGATGAGCCTAAATCCTATAAGAATGCAATCCAAAGTAAAGAAGCATCAGAATGGTTAATTGCCATGAATGAGGAGATGCAATCACTTAAGAAAAATCAGACCTGGGAGTTAGTACCATTACCTAAAGGTGTAAAGCCAGTAGGATGCAAATGGGTGTTCAAGAAGAAAGAAGGGATTCTTGATGTTGAACCATCTAGATTCAAGGCAAGACTTGTGGCAAAAGGTTTTTCACAAAAAGAGGGAATTGACTACCATGAAGTGTTTTCACCTGTGGTAAAACATAAGACTATTCGAGTTTTGTTGGCCATGGTGAGCGCTTTGGATATGGAGTTAGAGCAACTTGATGTGAAAACTGCATTCTTGCATGGGAATTTAGAGGAGCAAATTTATATGTCGCAGCCAGATGGATTCCTTGAGGTTGGAAAAGAGAACCATGTGTGTTTGCTAAAAAAGTCCTTGTATGGTTTAAAACAGAGCCCGAGGCAGTGGTACAAGAGGTTTGATGCTTTTATGGTTTCCTATAATTTTGTTCGAAATGAGTTTGATAATTGTGTTTATAGTAGGAAGTTGCAAGATGGTTCCTATATATATTTGTTATTATATGTGGATGACATGTTAATTGCAGCTAAGAGCAAGACTGATATTGATGCTCTTAAAGCTATGTTAAACAGTGAGTTTGAGATGAAGGATTTGGGTGCAGCCAAGAAGATTTTAGGAATGGAGATTTGGAGAGACAGGAATGCAGGTCTACTTTATGTATCTCAGAAGAAATACATTGAAAAGTTGTTGCAGTCTTTTCAAATGGAGAATTCTAAGCCTGTTAGTACTCCTTTGGCAGCACATTTTAAACTTGATGCTAGCACTCTTCCTAGTACTGATGAAGAGAAGGATTATATGAATAAGGTTCCTTACTCGAGTGTTGTTGGGAGCTTGATGTATGCAATGGTTTGTACAAGACCAGATTTGGCTCATGCTGTGAGTGTGGTTAGTAGATTTATGGGTAATCCTGGGAAAGCTCACTGGGAAGCTGTGAAGTGGATTATGCGATATTTAAAAGGTACTAGTAATATATGCTTGGTTTATGGTTCCAATGATATTGAGTGTGGTCTTATTGGTTATGCAGATTCTGATTATGGTGGAAATCTTGTGAAAAGAAGATCTTTGACGTGTTATATCTTCACTCTTTATGGTTGTGCTATTAGTTGGAAAGCAACACTTCAGCCTACTGTTGCTTTGTCTACCACTGAAGCGGAATACATGTCTTTGACAGAAGGAGTCAAAGAAGGTATATGGTTGCAAGGTCTTATTGATAGCTTGGGTTTGCATGTGCAAAGGCGTATACTTTATTGTGATAGTCAAAGTGCATCGTGCTTGGCTAAAAATTCAGTTTATCACGAAAGATCAAAGCATATTGATGTCAGGTTGAATTTCATACGCGATGTAATTGAAAACAAATCGTTCTCGATAGAGAAGATATCCACCGTAGACAATCCCGCAGATATGTTGACTAAGCCTTTGTCTTCTGCCAAGTTTAAGCATAGCTTGGACTTGGTGAATGTTCGCATAGCTTGAGACTTTTCGGGGTGAAGAGGCAGGAGATTTCTTTTTCATCTTGTCATAACAGAAAGAGTTTATATAAATGACCTCTTATTTACCTGTTTTCTATTAGAATTTCATATAAGCGTATATCGTGGGATCGTAACACGGATATCAGATTTCACTTCTTTTTATAGAAATATACTATATATCACCAAACATACATTCATGAAAGATAAAATTAATCCCTTGTAAATATTTAATCAAGCTTAAGTTTAAAAAATTCATGACTTTCTCAACACTTTATTACACTTAATTCATTTAATAGCAAAATTCAAATTAAAAGAAAAACTAAAATCTCTTTCATAAAACATATTAATAAGAACATTATCCCCCTGTAGAGCTGGGATAGCAAGAACATCGTCTTCTTCGCCACCACCTTAGGTTTGACCTAACCAAATGTTCATCATCCCCATTTAGAACTCATGGTTGACTTATAATCAAAATCTACCATCCTAAACACTTGTATTACAAGAAATATACCCTTCAAATATTAAAAAAATTATTATATAGTATTTGTACAAAATTATAATTTAAGATTATAATATTGTATACAAAATTATAATTTAAGATTATAATATTGCACGCAAAATTATAAAATTGTACGCAAAATTGTAATATTGTACACAAATCTAAGAGTGAACATTTTGTGAGTTGTCGACAACATAAGTAGATGGAGGGTTAGAAGCATCGCAAGCCATTAGAATACTAACACATCACTCCATCACTATAAGGAGGGTTAGAAACACCACAAGTCATTACAGTATTAACAATGTTTTTTCCAGCCATTACAATATTAACTGCGTTTTTTCAAGCCACAAACCATTATAACATTAGATGGTTTTGCATTTTGTTTTCTAAACAAAATGAATATATAAATGTATAAACGTGAGACACAAATGAAGGTAAAGAGCTAAAAATGATGGAAGCAGAACAAAAAAACAAATTGTGTGACAATAGGTACCTTTGGTGAGTATCTTAGAGTTTTTTTTTTTTTTTTTTTTTTTTTTTTTTTTTTTTTTTTTTTTGTTTTTATTTTTTTTTTTTTTTTTTTTAAAAAAATAAAAAAAAATGTT
>Ga0214545_1013101_pt1 | contig 10489 bp, 2 predicted proteins | sample CNSS4metaG_FD_160064 | JGI IMG/M metagenome (GOLD analysis project Ga0214545, IMG submission 160064) | Root nodule microbial communities from cowpea collected in UCLA plant growth center, Los Angeles, California, USA - CNSS4 | ecosystem: Host-associated > Plants > Roots > Nodule | place: USA...
AGAATTCGTTGTGGAAGTAGATGAAATAAGTAAATTTCTATCTATCAGACTGCTGCTGCCTAGATGAAGCTCTTGGAGTTTGGAGCTGATATTAGAATTACCTAGAGACATTGATGATGCTAGATTACTATAAGAAAGGTCAAGGATCTTAAGAGATGGAAAATTTGGACACAGAGAAGATGACAAAGCAATATTATTATGAGGGAGATAAAGCTCTTGAAGATGAAGGCCAAAGTTAAACAACAGTTGAAGGGTTGATGACGTCAACATATTAGAAGAGAGATCAAGGATGGTAAGAGAAATGGAATTGTTGGAAGAACGAGAATGAAACAAAGATTGAATATCAATATCTAGAAGATTACAGTCAACTAGCCTCAACTCTGTTAAGTTTGGAATGATCTTACTAATAGTTTGTAGCCACTGGCGAGAGGAGCCAAGATAATGTAATGAAGTGAGTTCAAGAACGGTTAAGGAATGGAGAGAAGACAACCACTGTGCATCCTTACCTTTTATATCAAAATTGCCACCTAGCCGAAGAGTATGCAACAATGGAAGATTCCCAATTTGAAAAGGGATTGCTCCGGAAAGAGAATTTGAAATGTTGTAGCTTGTAATCTCTCCATAATTACCTCCAATACTGAGATATCGTAGCTTCCTGAGATTCCCAATTTGATATGGGATTTTTCCAGAAAGGTAATATCCTCCAAGATCGAGGTACTGCAACAGTTTGAGATTCCCAATCTGAATAGGAATTTCTCCCCAAAGAATACTGTCCCTAAGATTTAGATAGCGTAGTTGGGAAAGATCACCGAGTTTTGAAGGAATCGTCCCCGCAAAGTAAGAATTGGAGAGACGGAGGTATCTTAAGTTGGTGAAGCCCATGAAGTCTGGGATGTAAGTCCCAGCAAAATCATTATGGCTGAGATCTAGATGTTGAATATATTGCAAGTGGATCAATGAAGTGACATTGATTGGACCTCTCAAATACTGTGTGTAGTCGTTGTCTCCATGAAGATCAAGTAGTTGTACATGACCTGTTTGATGGTTGCATTGAATGCGTTCCCATTTGCAACAATCTGTATTATTGGTCCAAGTCGACAGCATGCCAAGGTCTTTAAGGCCCACTTTGAAGTTGAGGAGTGCTTGTCTCTCCCTCTCTATGCACTTTGCTTGACCATTTTCACTTGAGTTCTTCAATGTCACACTAATTCCCGAAGCAAGCAATGAAAGAAGGAGAAGGAAATAAAATGATTTGAGAAAATAAGCACTCATTGAAGTTTTTCTGATTCAAATAATCTTAACAAGGGGGAGTAAACAAGAGTAGTATACTGCGAATGTTTACAAAGCTCCATGGCATCATTTATATTCATAATTGTAGGGACGGGTGGTGACTTTCTAAAGACTAGTAAGAGAGACAAAGTCTAAAATGTTGATTTCATAAAATTAAGAAAGTAATGAAAAAACAGAATTCACAAGAAAGTAAAGTAATTATTGCAAATGAAATTGCACTAGCCTGGTAAACAAAACCTGTTGAAAATCCATGTTCATCTAAATCTTATTATAAATAAGAAAAAAAATATCATAAATCCATGCTTTAAAGATTTTGGTTAAAAATAGCATAAATTAAACTTAGGTCACACTTACGTAATCTTCCTTTAATAAGTTTATCTAAAAACAAAATCATCAATAGATATTTTAGTTAGCCTAGAATAATACATGTGACATCAATTGTCCCGTGGTGGAAGTCGAGTGAATCGAGTCACAATCGAATGGTGGTGTTTGGACTGTTACACTCTTAAGTAAAAGGAGTTGCGCCGTAACTAATAACTATAGCTTTTAGTCTAATGGTAAATCCTTATCCTAACGAATGTTAACTACTTCAACTTACTTTTCTAATATTTTAACACAACACTTTTAAATTTAAATTAGAATAAGCATTACATACAATTTATTTGTATATATACAACTAAAATTTACAATAAAAAAATATCTCTCTTTATTTTTGATTTACAACAAACAATCTAAATTGTCATATAAAATCATTTCAAATAGTTGACATTTTTAAAAAGAAAATTAAAATTAAATTGGTAGATTGAAATAGACGGTAGTTAAACAGACCAAGTCTTCTTAACAAGGGTTTCTTCAATTTCAATCAAAACATTTGTTGAATTTCCAAGTCTTCTAATCCCAAAAGATGGGTTAGAAAATTAAGCACCTCAATCATATCAATACATTCTTAGTTGTGGAAAAGCTGTCTTCACCATAATAATTTTCTATATTTGGTTGGGTCCGATATATCCTCATGTTGATGTTTAATGTTGTCTTAAAGTCGTAATTAAGTATCAATAATAAAATCTTTGAAATGAAAAAAAATAAAATTATACTAGCTTCAATTCAATGTTGGTAATCTTAGTTTCTTTTTCAGGACTGAAAAAGACAATTTAATATATGAGAGTTAAAATGAAATAAAATAAAAAAGCTAAAATACTCCCTAGTTTCTCACTTTTGTATCCAAATCTCAAATAAGTTTCCAAATTTTTATTAGTTTCAATTGGGTCCATATTTTTTAAAATGTGTAACAATTGGGTGCTTAGTGTTGGTATGGTACTAATCGTGTTAAATATGTGTCACGTTTCAGGTCATCATTTTTTTTTCAATTTTTTAATTTTAATTTTTTTTTTACATTTTAAATCAGTATGGTGACATGTGTCAAGTCATTGTCTGAATCTTGATTTGCTTCCTTAATTTGTTATTTTTATTCGATTTCTGTCCCAATTTTTTTAGAGTTTTACAATTTCATCCCTCTAAATTGAAACAAAATTTAACTTTTATATAAATATTATAATGATATTTTTATTAAAATTGATATTTTTATTACATAATTTTAACAATATTAAGTTTATTTAAATTTATATTTTGCATCAAACTTTATTTCAATTTTTAAAAAAATAATAAATATATAGGTTGATAAATTTACATTTCATATATTAGTATAACATTATATATGAATAATTTCTATACAATTGTTAGAATTGGTTTAAAAAATAACAATTTTTTAAATTCAAATATAGAATTTCAAAACTATTTTATAACAACTTAAAATAACATATTTAAAATTTTAAAACAAAATATAAATAAAGTTTAAAATAAAATATAAACTTAATATGGTTAATATATTTAATAAAAATATAAATTTTAATAAAAATATCATTATAATGTTTATGTGAAAGTTAACTTTGGTATCAATTTAGAGGGGATGAAATTGAAAAAATAATGTGACTAAAATGAAATCAAAATAAAAAATTCATATAAAAATTAAATTGAGATTTAGATACGTGAAAAAATATTTATATATATATATATATATATATATATATATATATATATATATAAAAGTAACTTAATTGTTATACATGTTAAAAAATATAGACTCAATTAAAACTAATGAAATATTGAAAAGTATTTTAAATTTCGAAACAAAACTAAGGTCGAGAGGAGTATTTAAAAAGAAAAAAAAATTAAATATCCACCCAAAATACGTTCTTCCGTTGTGAACTTCACTCAAAGTGTTACATCATGTAGAATCCATTCTTGGCAAGGGCTTCATCAATTTCAATGAATATCTAATTTGTGGAATTTCCAAGTCCAAAAGATGGGTTGGAAAATTAAACACCTCAATCACATTAATCACATCAATCACATCAATGTAAAATATAAATTTGAAATTTTTCTGATTCGAATATTCTTAACAAGGAAGAGTAAACAAGAGTAGTATATTGCGAATGTTTACAAAGCTCCATGGCATCATTTATATTCATAATTGTAGGGACGGGTGGTGACTTTCTAAAGACTAGTAACAGAGAGAAAGTCTAAAATGTTGACTTCATAAAATTAAGAAAGTAATGAAAAAACAGAATTCACAAAAAAGTAAAGTAACTATTGCAAAGGAAATTGCACTAGCCTGGTAAACAAAACCCGTTGAAAATCTATGTTCATCTAAATCTTATATTGATTATAAATAAGAAAAAAAGTCATAAATTCATTCTTTAAAGATTTTGGTTAAAAATAGTATAAATTTCGGATATAAATTTCTCCAGAAAAAAAACCATCAATTGATATTTTAGTCTATAATGTTGCATGTGACATTAATGTTCTGTGGAAAAGACAAGTGAGTCGGGTCATAATCGAATCGTAACTTTTGAACTGTTACACTTTTATGTAAAAAGAATTGTCCCTGAACTAATAGTTATAGCTTTTAGTCTAATGGTAAGTCCTTGTCCTAACGAATGTTAACTGCTTCAACTTACTTTTCCAATATTTTAACACAACACTTTTAAATTTAAATTAGAATAAGCATTACATACAATTTATTTGTATATATACAACTAAAATTTGCAATAAACAAATATCTCTCTTTATTATTGATTTACAACAAACAATCTAAATTGTCATATAAAATTATTTTGACTAGTTGACATTGTTTTAAAAAAAAATTAAAATTAAATTCGTAGATTGAAATAGACGGTAGTTAAACCGACCAAGTCTTCTTAGCAAGGGTTTCTTCAATTTCAATCAAAAAAATTTATTAAATTTCCAAGTCTTCTAATCCCAAAAGATGGGTTAGAAAATTAAGCACCTTAATCATATCAATACATTCTTAGTAGTGAAAAAGCTAAAATACTCCCTAGTTTCTCACTTTTGTATCAAAATCTCAAATAAGTTTCCAAATTTTTATTAGTTTCAATTGGGTTCATATTTTTTAAAATATGTAACAATTGGGTGTTTAGTGTTGGTATGGTACTAATTGCGTTAAATATGTGTCACGTGTCAGCTCATCATTTTTTTTATATTTTTCAATTTTAATTTAAAAAAAAATATAAAAAAATTGCACATTTTAAGTCAGTATGATGACACATGTCAGTTCATTTTTTGAATCTTGATTTGCTTCCTTAATTTTTTACTTTTATTCGATTTCTATCCCAATTTTTTAGAGTTTTTACAATTTCACCCCTCTAAATTGAGACAAAATTTAATTTTTATTTAAATATTATAATGATATTTTTATTAAAATTGATATTTATATTACATAATTTTAACAATATTAAGTTTATTTAAATTTATATTTTGCATTAAACTTTATTTCAATTTTTTTTAAATAATAAATATATAGGTTGATAAATTTATATTTCAATACAGTTGTTAGAATTGATTTAAAAATAACAATTTTATAAATTTAAATATAGAATTTCAAAATAATTTTATAACAACTTAAAATAATATATTTAACATCTTAAAACAAAATATAAATAAAATTTAATGTAAAATATAAATTAATAAGGGTTTCATCAACTTCAATCAATACCTAATTTGTTGAATTTTCAAACCTAAAATATGGGATAAAAAATTAAACACCTGAATCACTTTAATCACATCAATCACATCAATGTAAAATATAAATTTGAAATTTTTCTGATTCGAATATTCTTAACAAGGGAGAGTAAACAAGAGTAGTATATTGCGAATGTTTACAAACCTCCATGGCATCATTTATATTCATAATTGTAGGGACGGGTGGTGACTTTCTAAAGACTAGTAACAGAGAGAAAGTCTAAAATGTTGATTTCATAAAATTAAGAAAGTAATGAAAAAACAGAATTCACAAAAAAGTGAAGTAATTATTGCAAATGAAATTGCACTAGCCTGGTAAACAAAACCTGTTGAAAATCCATGTTCATCTAAATCTTATATTGATTATAAATAAGAAAAAAATCATAAATCCATGCTTTAAAGATTTTGGTTAAAAATAAGTATAAATTTCGGATATAAATTAAACTTAAGTCACACTTTCATAAATCCATGCTTTAAAGATTTTCCTTTAATAAATTTCTCCAAAAAAAAACCATCAATTGATATTTTAGCCTAAAATGTTGCATATGTCATTAATTGTTCCGTGGCAAAAACCAAGTGGGTCGAGTTATAATCGAATCGTGGCGTTTGAACTGTTACACTTTTATGTAAAAGGAATTGTACCGTAACTAATAGCTATAGCTTTTAGTCTAATGGTAATTCCTTATCCTAACGAATGTTAACTGCTTCAACTTACTTCTCTAATATTTTAACGCGACTCTTTAAATTCCGATTAGAACTATAATATAAGCATGCAATTTATTTGTATATATACAACTAAAATTTGCAATAAACAAATATCTCTATTTATTATTGATATACAACAAACAATCTAAATTGTCATATAAAATTATTTCGAATAGTTGACATTTTTTTTAAATTAAAATTAAATTCGTAGATTGAAATAGATGGTGGTTAAACAGACCAAGTCTTCTTAGGAAGGGTTTCTTCAATTTCAATCAAAATATTTGTTGAATTTCCAAGTCTTCTTCTAATCCTAAAAGATGGGTTAGAAAACTAAGCACCTCAATCATATCGATACATTCTTGGTTGTGGAAAAGCTGCCTTCATGATAAATGTCAAAATTCAGTAAAGATTCATAACAAAATCTGGCACTTATGCTTTTAATTTGTGTTCATTTCATATTGATTCTCCCTAAATCAAGAAAAGAATGAGTTTCAATCACATGCTTCCAAGTTTTGATTTAAAGAAATCATTTGATCCTATTTTGTGTGTTTTTCAGGAAAAATTAAAGAGAACTCAAGAAGAGCAAAGGAGAAAGCAAGAAATAGAGAAAATAGGGAAGAAAGGTTGTCAAGGTCGCTCAAACCAAAACATGCTCGCTCAAGCTAAAGCCACTGCTGCCAATCTCACCTAAGCGAGATCCTTTCTTCAACTTGAAGTACTCTTGCTCGCCTAAGTGAGATATTGGCTTCAGTACGTCTCGCCTAAGTGAGAGGCTTTGTTTAGCATGAAGAATGCTGTCTCGCTTAAGCGAGACTCAGGTAGCTTGAGCGAGACCTTCATGGAGTATAAATTCTCCGTGCATCAGAAAGTGAAGGCAGCTAGAGATTTTGGAAGAGGAGTGCATCCGTGCTGCAGAGCTGCTACCAGGAGCATAACACATATCATATTTCTTCTTCTTCTTCTTTAGTTCTTAGGATTTGATAGCTACCCTGAGTGGCTAATCTTCTCCTTTGGGATTGAATGTAATCTACTCGAACTTGGATGTAATATGGTGATATTTATATATAGCATTTCTGTTTTACTCAATATTGGTATTATTGTTCTGCTCTTAATGCTTACTTCTATCTGATCAATAGATGTTTTGATTTTGATTTTTAGATCTGACTAGAAATTATTTCTGAAAATCTGATTTGAACAATGATACTTGATATAGTGTGATGCTAGGAATAGATCTCAATATATCAATTGCTTTTAACACTCGACCGTAATGCTGGATAGTTTGTTGAATATGTGAGGAATCAATATTCAGGGAACTAATCTTATGAATTTTATACGTGAGGGATCGATATAAATGATTTTTGAGTGTGCATCAATATTGGTATTTGTTCCTGCAGAGAAGAAACAAGATAAGTTAGGCACAAGTGTCATCTTACCTATGCAGTCCGTTATCTCCTCAGTTGGCCTCTTCCCGGTTGGTACATGTCTGCTTGGACCCAAGAGGGGTTACCTGCAGAAGGGACTCCGAAGCTCAAGTCAGCCAAAGCTCTCAAAAAGTCAAATCAGGTGATTAATTGAGTAATGAATGCGTACCTTTAATTATTGGGGTCCATGTGTATTTATAGAGTATTAATTATGTCTGGTCATGCCATGGGCCGGGCCCTAGCTTGGGCCCTAGTTTGGGCTATAAGTGGGCATGGGTCCTAACCTAGGCCCTTAGGTCGATTATTGTGGACTCATTGAATATCAGGGGGCTTTGATTTTGCTAAGTGTATTAAGGTTGTCGGCCTAAACCGACTACTTCCTTTGGCGGTTTGTGTTGCCCACATGCTATCTTAGACAGGTTATTCTTCTAGATGTTTATGTTACCGGTTCAGGCCGGCTAGGCTTAGGTCAGCCCAGCCTAGGCCGGTTACTTGAATGTTTTGGTGTATAGGTATGGTGATCGTTTTATTATTATTTTGTTAAGTTGGCTTGGTGTGGTACAATATTTTCAGATGTTATATGTCCCTGCAGAGAACAAATAAGATGAGTTAGGCACAAGCGTCACCTTACCATGTAGTCCGCTATTTGGTCGAGTTTGGCTAGGTGTGGTACACCAGTCCCCCAGCCTTGGCCGATATGAGTTGTCGGTCAAGGGTGATATGTGTTGGTATGCTAGCAGAGCCGGCTAGGTGCGATACATTATATATTATATTCATCCAGATTACAAACAAGGGAGATGGATGAAATTCAATCCCAGTTTCTTTTACTGAATTTTTATCTAATTTTATGCTTTTATTGTATTTGTTTATGCAAATTAGTTTAAACATCAATGATCTATCAAATTAAAATTTCTATATATATATATGCTGATCGAGATAATTATTTATTTCAACTGACTCCGTTCCTTGTGGGTTGGACACTCTTACTAAAAAATCATTATACTACAGTTGACTTTTGGTACGCTTGCTAAGAGACCAACAGTTACCCTATAGTTCAGAGCTTCCACAATATATATACAACACGGATTCTCGCTTGGGCTACTGAATCTTGCTTGGGCGAGATAGAGTACTTCAGCATGAAGAAAGGGTCTCGCTTGAGCCACTCATTCTCGCTTAGGTGAGATAGAGTTCTTCAAGTTGAAGAAAGGTCTCACTTGGGCGACCATGTTCTTGCTTAGGCGAGAATTGAAAAACTGATCATAGCTTCTTCACAAAATCTCACTTAAGCGAGATCAAGCTCGCTTGAGCGAGAAAGGCGGCAAGTGTCTCACTTAGGCGAGAAGACTTTAACTTTGGGCGAGTCTGTCCTTGCTTGAGCGAAACACCTTAGCTCTGAGCAACCTGTTGCAAATTTTCCTCCTTTTCTTCTCTATTTCTTGCTTTCTCCTTCACTCTTCTTGAGTTCTCTTTAATCTTTCCTGAAAAACACAAAAAATAGGATCAAATGATTTCTTTAAATCAAAACTTGGAAGCATGTGATTGAAACTTAGATTTAGGGAGAATCAATTATGAAATGAACACAAATTAAAAGCATAAGTGCTAGATTTTGTTATGAATCTTTCCTGAATTTTGGCACTTATCAACTCCCCCCAACCTAGCATCTTGCTTGTACAAAGTAACAAGATCAACAACCATTCAAAACTAAAACTCTGAAATTGGTTATTGAGAAATCACTTTCACAGTTCCTTACCAGACAACTTTTGCATTCCAAATCACTGATTCAAAATCAGAAGCAAATGGTGAATCCAATTATCAAACAACAGTAGGATAAGAGTGCAACCAATTTTTCAGGAAAACTAATTGTAAGAACAAGTGATTCTAACCAAGGAAATTCTCTCTTAAATCTCACAGGCATGTGTCTCTCTCATTTTCCACTGAATTTCAACAAATCAAAATTGCTAGTCATTTTCAATCCAACCACAAACACACAATCAGCATGGATCTTAAGGTCTTTTCAAGGTTGTAATGAGGCTAGGCTTTCAAGAATAATGGTTTTTCAAGATCACAAAAAGCACAACTTAGAAAAGAGAGCATAACTACAATTCAAACCCAATTCTACTCTCCATTCCTCACAATTCAGACCTCAATACACCAAGTTTCTTTTTCATTCATAATTCACTCTTATCTCTTTTTGTTCTTTTCTTTTCTTTCCCTTTTTTTTTTGAGTAAATATATACATTCCTACACAATACTAGAGAGTGAATTATGATACTCAGCCCTTTTCTTCCTTAAGTGCAATTCTACCAACCAATTACCCTTACAGTTGAAAAATACACCTATGCTCTCTATCCCTAAGTGTGCAAAGGGAAAGGATAATAATTCAAGTTAAGGTTAAGGTGCATAATTCAAACAATTAGGCTCAAATGGGCTATCAACAAAGGATGATTATTTACAGGTTGGCTATTTGGCACTGAGTTATAAATTCAACAAAATTGCCTTAATCATTTCCATGCTTCAAATGTGATGTTATCAAATGAAAACTCAAGCAATATCAACTTGTCAACAAACAGTGGAAACACTCAAGCTGTTTAAGGATTCACACACTCACTGGGTTTTCTGGTTTATTTCCTTGGTATCTCACTTGTTGTTACAACTGATTATCTTGACTAACTATCCAACACTAATATCCTAATCATATTTAATTATGAATTCAACCAAAATTTTCCTTTTTCACCTCTATGTTCAGTTCACTCAGTTGTTCTAGACTCAGGATACTTACTGAAATCAGATTTCTCTTTAACCAATTCTCTCAAGAAAGATTTTCAAAATGATTCCCAAAATATTTAGCTGTCTCTAAGTATTATGCACAAAATACTAAGCCAAAAGGTAAAGTTAAACAGTTAATTAACTAGATAATATAGCATTCTAGCCAAAACAACTAAAGCAAAATAGTAGTAATTACATAAATACTGCAA
>Ga0214545_1013104_pt1 | contig 10486 bp, 13 predicted proteins | sample CNSS4metaG_FD_160064 | JGI IMG/M metagenome (GOLD analysis project Ga0214545, IMG submission 160064) | Root nodule microbial communities from cowpea collected in UCLA plant growth center, Los Angeles, California, USA - CNSS4 | ecosystem: Host-associated > Plants > Roots > Nodule | place: USA...
GATTCAGCGTTGGTTATCCATCAACTAAGGGGAGAATGGGAAACTAGGGATCAGAAGTTGATTCCCTACAAAACTTATATCATGGAATTGATGGAGTATTTTGATTTCATTGAATTCCACCATATTCCGCGAGAGGATAACCAATTGGCATATGCCTTAGCTACTTTATCATCGATGTTCAAGATTAATCAGGATGGGGTAATGTCGATGATCCAAATGAAGAGCCATGATGGGCCAACATATTGCCATTTCATCGAAGAAGAGTTAGACGGTAAGCCATGGTATTTTGCTATTAAACGCTATATAAAAACCAGAGAATACCCTGAAGAAGCATATGAGAATGATAAAAGGACACTGAGAAGGTTGGCTGCAAATTTTATCCTGAGTGGGGATGTGTTGTACAAGAGAAATCATGATATGGTTCTCCTTCGATGCGTGGATGCAAAAGAGGCTGAGTCAATATTGGAGGAAGTTCATGAAGGAACTTTTGGCACACACATGAATGGACACTCGATGACTAGAAAGATCTTGAGGGCTGGTTACTTTTGGTTGACTATGGAGAATGATTGTTGCACACACGTGAGAGTGCGAGAAATGTCAGAAGTATGCAGATAATATCAATACGGTACCCACTACTTTAAACTTAATGTCTACCCCATGGCCGTTTTCAATGTGGGGGATAGATGTCATCGGAGCTATAGAGCCAAAAGCCTCAAACGGACATCGCTTCATTCTAGTTGCAATTGATTATTTCACTAAATGGGTGGAAGCTGCTTCCTATACTAGTGTGACTAGGAAAGTTGTGACTAAATTCATAAAAAGAGAGTTAATTTGTAGGTACGGGTTGCCTAGCAAGATAATCACTGATAATGCCACCAATCTGAACAATCAAATGATGGCCGAATTGTGTGAATGATTTAAAATTCAGTATCATAATTCTTCCCTTTATCGTCCAAAGATGAATGGGGCAATCGAGGCTGCTAATAAGAATATCAAGAAAATTGTACAGAAAATGGTGGTCACGTATAAAGACTGGCATGAGATGCTTCCCTTTGCTTTGCATGGGTATCGCACCTCGGTACGTACATCAACTGGGGCAACACCTTTTTCTCTGGTGTAAGGAATGGAGGCAGTACTACCCTTTGAAGTAGAAATCTCATCCCTACGAGTGTTAATGGAGACCCAATTGGAAGATGCAGAATGGGTTCAGGCCCGATTTGACCAACTTAATCTCATTGAGGAAAAAAGGCTAGCAGTAGTGTGTCATGGACAGTTATACCAAAGAAGAATGAAAAAGGCGTTCGACAAGAGGGTGTGCCCTAGAGAGTTCCATGAAGGCGAGCTAGTCTTGAAAAAGATCTTACCTATACAAAAGGATCATAGGGGCAAGTGGACTCCAAATTATGAAGGCCCATATGTGGTGAAGAAAGCATTTTCTGGTGGGGCACTAATTCTCACAAGGATGGATGGATAGGAGTTACCGTTACCGGTCAATTCTGATGCGGTAAAAAAATTTTATACATGATGATTCCTTGATAGGAAGTGCTACTAGGGGATATTGACATTGTTTCCAAATTTTATTGTATTCTGCTTTGTTTTTCATTCAATAAACACCATTTAGTTCTCTCCATAAATTTAAAGCAATAAATGTCACGCTGAGTTCGTAAAGAGAATAATAAACAAAAAGAAGGGAATAAAAGTATGTGGATACCAACGAGGCATCACGGGTACATTCACTAAAAGCATACTCATTTTTGGAGGGTGTCGTGGAAAAAAAATAATAAGTAAAAAGGCAAAAAAATAAAGCCACCTATAAATTTTATCCATGCATCCATGCATTTATGCATCCTCACTGCATTACATCATTTGCCTACAGATTGAATCTTGCCGGCTAAGCATTCAAGCAGTGTTTACTGACACATCAAAATCAAACTTCGGGTTCTCCTTTCATATATAGACCCTCTCCGATGGAATGGTCATTGATTTCTAATGCTTACATCAAGGCCCTCTCCAATGGAATGGTCATTGATTTTCTTTCTTTACATCAAGGCCCTCTCCGATAGAATGGTCATTGATTTCTAATGCTTACATCAAGGCCATCTCCAATGGAATGGTCATTGATTTTCTTTCTTTACATCAAGGCCCTCTCCGATGGAATGGTCATTGATTTTCTTTCTTTACATCAAGGCCCTCTCTGATGGAATGGTCATTGATTTTCTTATGTTTACATCAAGGCCCTCTCCGATGGAATGGTCATTGATTTTCCTTCTTCGCATCAAGGCCCCCTCCAATGGAATGGTCATTGATTTCTTTGTCACAACAAGATCCTCTCCTTCAGAATGGTCGAGTTTGTTTTCTTCTTTGGATCACGACCCTTATCTTTGAATTGGTCATTGTATATGCTTGATTTGTTTTTTTCCTCTTTTCGTTTGAAACCCAAACGAAATTAGTGTTTTTATCTTTACTCATCTTTTACTTTGATAACCTATGAAAGTTAAAATTTCATACTATCAAGTAAAATCTAAGTAAAGAGGGACAGTTGTCAACATCCAATTTCGTCCGGATAACAATGATAAAAATAAAAAAACAAAAAATATTAATTAATTAACGTTCAATTGAGAAGAATAAATAAATAAATAATTAATAAAAAAAAGGAAAAATATGTTTTAGTTCGAGAAAAAAAAAATATCTATGTTTATTTTATTATTATTATTATTTTTATTTTAAATTTAATTTTGTTTTATTTATTTATTTATTTATTTGGGCTTATTATTTTATTTTCCTTTCTATTATTAGAGCTCCATTTTTGTTTTACGTTTCTCATTCTAGTTTAATAAAAAAGGGAAAAAACAAAAAAAAAACAAAAAAAAAGTAAAAAAAAAAAGAAAAGGAAAAAGGGAAAGAAAGATGTAACGTAAGGTCTCTCTGTTATCAAACCCATGCCTGCCTATTACGCTATCATGGTTTTGTATTGGAAATGACTTGTGGCATGGTCATGATGGTTGAAGGAGCAGGAAGCAACATCTGCTCTCAGCATTATCCCAATTTTCGAGATTGGAAGGTGCAAATAGTTACATAATAAAAAGGGGAGATTCATATGCTGTAGGGGTTGGAATAGATTGCATTACAGAGTGTAAGAAACAGAGGGGAACCATTTGATCAGGGAACTTTCGTTTGACAATAGGGACTGCAAGAGGTAAGTTTTCCATCCGAATACTTGAGTGTTTGAGATGAAACTGATGTTGTTGTGTTGTACTTGAGAATGAATAAAATGTAGTTGTGTATATTGAATTTTGCGTGTCATTTATTTGGTTCATTGAATCTGCATACATTACTACATTATCATTGTTTGAATCCTCCGTTATCACCCTCGACTGAACCCTTCGACCCTCACCATCATCACAATGCCAAACCAGAATCCAAACACACAGAACACCATAAACAGTTATGTTTTATGGAACACACGCACACGTAGCTGCCATTTTCGTTCTCGGTTTTTCTCCACTCCACTCACCCAAAACAGCCCATCCCACACGATCACCAACGGGCATCATCACCTTCGCCTGCGCGTTCCGCCTACACAAATACACATAAACACCAAATTCCTCCATTGTCATTTTCACACCCAACCACAAGAATAGAGACCCAAATTCCATTGCCAAACACTTAAGCCTCATATACCCCCCAATCATCCATATCCAATCATATCGGAGAGATGAGCAAAGGAGTAGAAACCCTCGCCGCGGCGATTCGGAGCTTTAAACGGAAGACGTGCTAACGACAACAACCTTGGGTGTCATACAGAGGCTGCTCGAGACGATATGCGAAGAGAAAGCAAAGGCCGAGCACTCCAGTGTTCTCGACGACGACGCCCCCAAGAACAGGATGTCGCCGGTGATGTCTCCGACGGCGGTGACGCGATGCAGCGGCCACGGGTATGGCAGTTCTTGGCTTCTGAGTGAGGAGTAGACGCACCCCAGCGGCTCCGAGCGCGGGCGTCGATCTCGCGAGAGAGAAGGAGAGAAGGGTTGGCTTCCGGCGTCGACGGTGACGGCTCCAGTGGTGAACGATGTGGCCGGCGACGACTTTGGCTGACGGAGATCGCGTGGCAGCTGGTTCTTGGTTGGCCATAGGACTATTTCGCGTGAGAGGGGAGTGAAGGGTGACGGCGTCGCCGGTGAAGCCTCCGGCAGAGGTCGTTGGTGGCGGCTAAAAGGCGGACGCGCGTCCAGGCCTGGGGTTGTGTTGGTGGTGTCGAGAAGAAGAGATGCCATGGTGAGGGGAAGAAGCTTTGGCTTCTGTTAGGGTTTTTTGAAAAATAAAAAGGGGTTGCTTGAACCCTATTACCACGTGTACCCCCTTTTTACCTCATCCACCCCCATATGTTATGTTATGTCTCCTCATTTTCTTTTCTTCGTGCACCCCCCACTTCTTATCCCTACACCCCTTCTTTGTATTTCAGTTGGGCTTATCCCATATACTCTCTGCACCCCTAAGTTTACTAACTCCCACACTCACTTTATTTTACTCCTATTGTGGGCTTGTTCTATAATTTACTACCACCATCCTTAATAAACACACATCATTTACTTCATATACCTCTCACTAATTACTCATGTACTATCATATTTTGTTTTCTACTTTCATCCTTTAATTAAATTGTTTCTTTTTTTATTTACTTATTTTATTTATTTATTTATTTTATTTATTTATTTTATTTATTTATTTTATTTATTTTCTTTTCTTTTTATTTATGAAAAAACAAAATATTTGAAAATTATCAAAAATTGCAAAAAAAATAGAAAAAAAAATATAAAAAATGAAAAATGTTCTTTTTGCTTTATTCTGTCTGTCCGGTCGTCCGTACCGTGTGACACTCATTTTCAAAAGTACAAAAAATAGTTTTTCTTTTTCTTTTAGTGTCTGTCCGATCGCTCGCATCGTATGACACATGTTTTCAAACAATTCAAAAAACACCAAAAATATATAAAATTTCAAAATATAAAAAATCAACATTTTTAAACAAGACATTTTTTTAAAGAACTACGTAACCCTGATTTCTCATCTTTAATGAGAATACGTAGGACTAAGGTCAATCCTTGTCGGGTCCAAAAAATTAAAAAAATATTTTGTTTCTTTTTAGTATTTTTGTCTTATTATTTCTTTTGGGGGAAAATTAACATTTTGAAAACCACATCGACTTTGCATTTTTAATTAAAGGTACCGTCCTTGGGCGGGCGCGTAGGGTGCTAACACCTTCCCTACGCGTAACCGACTCCCGGATCCAAAATTTGTTTTTTCGCAGACTTTCTTTATTTTATGGTTTTCCATAGTTTTGCAAAATAACTATGGTGGCGACTCCAATCTCTTTTTAAACTCGTTTTCTTTTTTGGTTTGCCTTACCATCGTGATTCCAGTTGCGACAGTATCTAACAATTTCATCATTCTTAATTTGATTTTTGCACAAAAATCCATATGTACCCAACGGGTTTTACAACTTCAGGTATGCGAACTATACGTCCAAAAACCTTTCGTTTAGAAAGAAAATAAATTATGCTTCTTTGCATATTTTCATTTTGGGCAATATTTTCTTTGCCGACAATCTTCAATGATCATTGCTTATTGATCCTCATTGTCATTCATAGCATTCATCGCTATGTTATAAGTAAAATTTTCGTCAATGTTAACTTCATTTTGGTTCCATATTGTATGATTCATCACATAACTTATTGAGAACTCATCTTCAACAATTTCAGGTACCTGAGGTTCTTTTGGAAGTGAATCATTAATTATGTCAAATGAATCTTTTGGTATTTCCACCTTTTCGATTAGGTCATCTTGCATTTTAGCTCTCTTTCTCATTCAAGAGTTTTTATCTTTGAAACTAATAGGTCTACCACGCTTCAAACGTGTCCACATGAGTTTTCCAACCCTTTTTTATTTTTGCATCATAATAATTGATCATGTCAAACAAGACAATCATTTTGATTTGTAAACTTTTGGTTTACCATGACATGCATTTTAATTGTACTAATAAACTTGTAGTACAAACTATAAGAGAATGTTGATAATTTCTCCAATACACTTTCTTTTTCAACTCAATCATAGAGATATAAAGATATTTCATATCTTTTTCATTGTTTGTCTCAATATAATATCCATTTAGACAAATATTAATGAAACTTAATAAGTTTCTATTCAACTTCTTGGTAGAAGTATAATAGCTCTTCTAGAGTCTTCAAATATATTTCTAGTAATATAAATAATACTAACATTGATGTCTCACATTATCAAACAAGAGAAAAAATTATTACTCTTGAGAATTGTATAAGTTGTTGCACTATCAATAAGACACATATCTTTTGGTACTAATGCAAACATTTGTTTTTCATATAAACGTAAATATCAATATGAGAGTTTTTTTTAACACTCATAATCAATGAGGTGATTAATGCTTCCATTTGCTTTAGCAAAGAAAATAATAATATCGAGATGAGTAACATCCATATGGCCATAATCAGAATCACCATGTTCATAAGCAAAGTGTGTTTCTATGTTCTTCTCATTATTTGTAAGATGCTTTGGTGTACAATAAGTACAACTCAAATGGCCTTTACCACCGTAATGATAATATATACTTTCATCTTTTTGTCAATATTTTCACATTTTTCTTTTCCCTTTTTCAAATTATTGTGCCACTTCTGGTGACAAAATGTGTCTTTGAAAGTTTCTTTATAACCATGTTCATAGTCAATATCACAATCACGATCATGAAAATATAAATCAAATGTTGCTGCATTCACTTTTGGAATGGAGCAGAACCAATTTGGACAGGTTTCATGATTTTCTATCAAAAGCTCATTGCTTTGTTCAGCCATACAAAGGCGTGAAATAAATTCATAATATTTATTGCTGCATTCACTTCTGAGAATGGAGCATATTAGGCGGATTTCATGATTTTTCATCAAAAGCTTTATTATTTTGTCCGGCCAACCATATATAGGCATGAAATAAATTCATAATATTTGTGAAATCTCTTTTCACCATATTTTGGTTGCATGAGCAAATTAGTTGCTTAGATGCTTTATTTCTTTATTTAATGATATCCCAATATCCATTGCATCTAAATGTATTTCAACATTTAAAATCCAATATAAGAAATTCTTCCTTGTAATATTAAGGGTCACAAATCCAAATTTTGCAACGTTTTGTGTGTTTAGAACTAGCACATAAAATAATAATAATAATAATAATAATAATAATAATAATAATAATAATAATCAAAATAATAATAATAATAATCACCGTCATAATAAAAATAAAAAAAATAAAAACGGAGATGAAATTTGATAAAGTCAACCAATTCTTATCACAAGAGGAAGAATATAAGGTAAAATTATAAATTGAGAAAGGATTTAGAAAGAGTTTGGATTGAGACACGCAGAACACTATCGTTAAAGAGAAAAAAGCTTCCACTAGTTCTCAATTGGTTGGAGCATCGTGCTGATAACGTGTTATGAAATGAAGTGAATAACATAGAGCAAATAATAGATAATAAAGAAGAAACAATAGAGAATAGAGAATAGGGAGCAACTCATTTGTCTATTATTATTGATAGGAAGAGTTCTATTTATAGATACAACATGTACTCCATATAGGAAACAACAAATCAACGTAGTTAATACAATTATTTACATAAAGAGTAATGAATCATATGAGTATCAATCATATAATATGTATCAAATCAATGGACAATCATTAATTCATAACAATTATTTATTATTGGTATCATTATTATTATTATTACTATTCATGGTGGTTTTATTATTATAAGTTTTTTTTAATTATAAAAAACATTGTTATACTAAATAATTTTGTTAAATAGACTTTTAATCTTTTAAATTTTTTAATTTGTATTAATATTTTTAGTGGTTAAATAAATATAATAAAAAATATAATATTATTCTAAAAAGATTTGAAATAAAAAAAAATGCGTACATACACGGGTTATAGACTGTTATAATTATTTCATAAAATTAATTAACTGCACTATATTGTTATATAAATTTTATTTATTATATTTAAAAATAAAATTATTATTGCCTCACTTAGATTTACCACTTCATTATTTTAATAACAACATTTACAATAATATAACCTAATTTTCATGATATTTCATTACATAATATTTTCACTACTTTATTAACTTTATATATATATATATATATATATATATATATATATATATATATATATAATATGTGCGTAGGCACAAGTTAATCTATTAGCTTTATAAAAATTTGAGTTAAGATCAATTAAGAATATATAATTAATTTTTAAAATAGTTGTTAAATGTAAAATTAGAAAAATAAGATATGTACGCAAAAAAGTTTTTAAAATAACAGTTAAAGATAATTTTTTTTTAGAATAATGATTAAAAATAAGCTATTTATAAAAGAATTAATTTTTAAGATAATTAAGTGTAAAACTGGAATAACAAAATGTGTACACAAATGAAGATATTCTCTTTATATATTGTTATAAATATTTTTATAAGTATTATTATTTGTAACTATTATTAATATTATTATAAATATTATTTGTAGTAATAGTAGTAACACTATAACCAATATTAGTATTATTATAACAATAATAATAATAATTATTATTATAATAATAATAATTATTATCATTAGTATTATTAACATTATTTGTAATAAAGTTAAGACGGTTATTTGTAATAAAGTTAAGACTATTATTAGTAAATATTAATATGTAATATATTAATTTTATTATTATATATTATTGATAAGAGAAAGGAAGTAAAAAAAATTGTTATAACTATTATTATTACTAATATTATTATTATTATTATTAACAATTATTATTATTATTATTATTATTATCATTATTAAGAATTATAATTAAGAACTATAATTATTATATTATTAGCAAAAATACATATGTTATTGCGCATGTGTATTTATATTTTTTAATTTTTATAAAAATTTGAGTTAAAATCAATTAAGAATATATAATTAATTTTTAAAATAGTTCTTAAATGTAAAATTAGAAAAATAAGATATGTATGCAAATTGTTTTTTTTTAAAAACTGTTAAAGACAAAAAAGTTTGTAGAATAACGGTTAAAAATAAATTATTTATAAAATAGTTAATTTTAAAAATAATTAAGGGTATAACTGAAATAACGAAACGTGGATAAAAAAAAGGTATCTCTTTATATATTTTTAAAGATTAATATAAATACTATCATACATAATTTAAAAAGTTGACATTTCAAAAATAATATATTATTAATCACCATAATTAATATTATTGTTTATATTATTTTTATCATCCATTATTATTTATTATTATTATAAATATAATTGTTATTATTATTATTATCATATACTATAGTTGTTTTGTTTTATATTATTATTATTATCAATTTTAATTACAGTTATTATTATTATTATTATTATTATTATTATTATTATTATTATTATTATTATTATTATTATTATTATTATTATTATTATTATTATTATTATTATTATTATTATTTTTATTATTTTTATTTTTATTATTATTATTATTATTATTATTAATTCTTATTATAATTATTATTATTATTATTATTATTATTATTATTATTATTATTATTATTATTATTATTATTATTATTATTATTATTATTATTATTATTATTTTTATTATTTTTATTTTTATTATTATTATTATTATTATTATCAATTCTAACTATAATTATAATAATTATTATTATCGTTACTATTATCAACTATAATTAATGATCATTATTACTATTAACTAAAAGTATTATTCTCATTATTATTAACTATAATTATTTCTATTATTATATTACGATTATTATTATAATTGTATTACTATTAATAGTAATATTATTATTATTATTATTAATAAAAACTATAATTTTATAATAGTTGTTATTACTTTTATTATTTTTATTATTATTATAGTTAGGTACACATTTTACTTTTACTTACTATGTAAAAATATTTTTTCAACTATTTGCCCTTTTTATTTGTTTTATTCTTCATTTATTTTTACATTTGAACAATTATTTCAATGCAAAAAAATAGTTACTATAATTAGTAAAATAATAAAACCTAAAAATTAATATTATTATTATTATTATAGTTATACACACATTTTACTTTTACTAGTTTTTTACCCGTGCAATGCACGGGATTATTTATAATAATTATCATGAATTATATATTGTAAACAAAATTTCAAAAACCATTTATTATAAACAATTATATTGTAATATAACAAAGTTCAATATTTATAATTGATGAAGTACAAAACTATATTGTCATATAACAAAGTTGAATGACCATAATTCATCAACATTAAAAAATTATCGTTAATCTAATCACAACAACAACCATTCACGAATACTTCAACATTTGATTCGATGAAATCATTGTCTACTTGAAAGA
>Ga0214545_1013107_pt1 | contig 10482 bp, 7 predicted proteins | sample CNSS4metaG_FD_160064 | JGI IMG/M metagenome (GOLD analysis project Ga0214545, IMG submission 160064) | Root nodule microbial communities from cowpea collected in UCLA plant growth center, Los Angeles, California, USA - CNSS4 | ecosystem: Host-associated > Plants > Roots > Nodule | place: USA...
ACACTTGAACACTCTGTCTGCAACATTACAAAAGGTAGTGAACTATCAGATTTGATGAAATTGGCCAACCTCATAATTTGGGATGAAGCACCAATGGCACACAAGTTTTGTTTTGAGGCACTGGATCAAACTTTAAAAGATATCATGAAAGAACACAACAAATCAGATTTCGTTTTTGGTGGCTAAGTAATAGTATTTGGAGGGGATTTTAGACAAATTCTTCCTGTTATCCCTCGAGGAAGCAGATCTGATATTGTTCATGCAACTATCAACTCATCTTATCTTTGGGAGCATTGCTAGATCCTGAACTTGACCAAAAACATGCGACTGTTACAACAGGGATTGCAAAGCTCTACTATTGCTGAAATTGAAGAGTTTTCTTCCTGCATAATCAAAATTGGTGATGGTTCACTGAATGTACCTAATGACGGCTTAGTAGATATAGAAATCCCTCCAGAATTTCTAATTAAGAACTACAAAGACCCTATCCAAGCTATAATCAATAGCACTTATCCACAACTACACCAAAAATTCAATGATCAGATGTTTTTGATATCAAGAGCTATTCTAGCCAATCGAATTGAAATAGTGGATGAAATCAATAAATCAGTTCTGGATTCTATTCCAGGTGATGCTTCACTCATACTTATCATTTTTTCATACATTTGTCATATTTTAAAAGTCTAACAACTGTTATTCATAAAATTTAGGTGAAGTAAAAGAATATCTCAGCGCAGACTACATTGATACTTCAGATACCATGGACGTTGATGTATATAATGGTATTACACCAGAATTTTTAAATTCATTGGGAACATCAGGATTACCAAACCATAGTATAACACTCAAAGTTGGGACACCACTAATGCTTTTGAGAAATTTAGATCAATCTGAAGATCTCTGTAATGGAAGCAGATTAATAGTCACCAGACTAGCAAAACATGTAATTAGTGCAAAAATTATAACTGGGAAAAACAAAGGAACAGAAGTTTACATCCCGCGTATGTCTATGTCCCCATCTCAGTCACCGTGGCCATTCAAGATGATTAGAAGACAATTCCCAATCATGTTATCCTATGCTATGACCATAAACAAATCTCAAGGTCAATCTTTAGATTGTGTTGGATTGTATCTGCCTACACCAGTTTTTAGTCATGGTCAGTTATATGTTGCAGCTTCCAGAGTTAAAAGCAAGTCAGGATTAAAGATTTTAATCCATGACACCGAGAATAACCCTTTGACTGCTACCACAAATGTAGTTTTCAAAGAAGTTTTCAACAATGTGTAATGAACGATTACATACCTGATCTTTTTTTTGCTAAGCATGCATATGTGGAATAGTTACAGAGTAAGAATGCTTAACTGATGCTTAAATTGATGTTCTGGCGTAATGTATAAATTTTTTGTCACAATGCCTTGCAGTAATAAATGAAGATGTGGTACTTTGATGTTATCCCTTGCATTTATCATGTATGAACTGACAATTACATTATGGTAAAATCGTATTGGGCATAGTGCATTAAATATGTAAACTGCCATACACCAACAAGAAAACAAGAATTAATTATATGCAGACATTCAACCAACTGATGTTTGTACTTATTATGGACAACATCCTAATTCTTCGCTACCCTTGGGATAATATTCTCAAATAACTCCTGATGTAGGTTCATATAGCAATTCCTTATATAGAGTATTACTTTGCAGCCATATAATTAGCCTAATTGATATTGAATCTCTTTACTTGACACACCACCTTAAATATGTAGTTGACCTCCCACAATTGTTAGTTTAATAATGTTTTGAACCCTAACAAGACCTTGCAATGTCATATGAGCAGCCCAAGTAATACTGAATATTTAACTAAACACACAACCATAATTATCAAACGCACCTCCCAGATGTTTGATATTATTAATCAAATATGCTGATGCAAATGAAGATCCGTGTTCATTTATTAACAACTATCCATACTATATTAAATCCAACAAATTATGAACATTACAATTATTTATAAAATTGACTTTTTAAACATAAATATAAGTAATATTATATAGAAACGAATATAGAAGTTATTTTGTTTTTTATATTAACTTAATATTATAGTAAGTTAAATGCTAGAAACGAATGGTTAATTTGTTATAGATAATAACAATAATATATGAAGTCAATTGTTCTTAGGTAATATTATTCCAAACTGGAATACTTATATATTATTTTTCACTTGGAACCATTTTTATCGAGTAACAGTTATAAAGGTAAATAATGTTGTTTATGAAATCGTATTAGCAATAAGAATACTAAGGTTTAAATATAGTTTTACTAATTATAAAATAATTTAATATTTGGTAATAATACTTTATATTTATTCAAAGTTTTCGCTAAATTAAATTTATATTAATTCAAATTTTTAACTTAATCAAAAAATGTAGATAACGAAAGTTGAAACTTGGTATAGTAATCATAAGGCACATGTACATATTTATGATTAAGTAGACATAGTCAATATAATAGTCAATATAAATAAGCAGTTCTATATACACATATATATCAACATTCCAAAATACATTAATGTTGATATACTAAATATCTAACATCTGCAATTCATAAAAAAGAAACTTAAAATAAGTGTTCATAGGTCGTACGTAATACTTCGATAGACAAAATATTCAAAAGATTACAATAAGCTAATTCTTCAATATATGGATGACGCTATTTTCTTCATCCTCCACAACAAATCTTATCCGATCACCAGCAGCCAATCCATTTTCTTTGCAAAACTTCTTCCAACCACAGGTCAAGTAACACTCATAGGAACTTCTGCCCGTCCAACGTATTTTACAGTCCCAGAATTGAGATTGGCCATTCGTCAGTGTGTAGCTCTTGCGTCCCTTGATCAAGCATTCTTTTTCAAATTTGGAATCCAGATACTACATTCGAAGAAAATATGTTAAGCCATCATAGATATGAATTCAAATATAAAAACAGGACTATACATATCAGTCTTACCAAAGAAGATGCTTTAACATCATAATTGCTTAATACTTTCTCAAAATCAGGAGCAACAACTAGAACTTAGCTGTTTGCAGCATTGCCCGAATCTCTGTTATAATCCATTTCTAATCCTTCGGCCGAGAATATCCTATGAAGAAATACATTGTTTCCTACATAGTTTAAATGTAAGTAACACGGACCAGTCAACCCATAATATGGAATGTACCTACTAAAACCAAACAGAACCATCCTCAAAGACTCATCTATATCCACATATATTTCAAACATCTTCGACAGAGGGTCATACAACTTGACCGCGTAATCAAACGCAAGTTTATCCTGACAGAATATTTGGAAGTAATTTGGGACAGTAATCAACATCTAAGACAACAATCAACACATGAACTATATTAGAATCAATGCCATACAAATGCAGCTGTAAATGTAATAAAAATGGATTAATATTGCATACCATGGCTGGGATGAACTGCACCCTAAACGCTTGGAAAAACCTTATTGAAGACAAAGGGTTACATCCAAGAGAATTCTTTGCTTTACCAGGATACTCAAACTCGGTCCAGTCCAAATCGAAAAGCCTTATACGAAAATAACGGTCTCCACAATAAACAGTACAAACATAGTAAACATCGTTGAGGTTATGAAAGGACCGAATGTTCTCAACACCACGAATCTGTCTCTGACCCAAAAGACCTTCCTCAAACTCTATATTTATTGTATTTCCTTTCGGATCATTAAAAAAGTTGCTCCCCAGCAGTAGTAATTTACCCCATTGTTCATAAAAACCAACTTCGAACTCGAGACACTCCTGAAATATACGAAACCAGAAGCATTCATAAAAATCAAAACTTTGAACAAAAAATGTTACAAACACTTCAACCACAAAACCATCGTACAAAAAAATATGAACTTTACGCCAGAACCTAGGTATTCCTATCCAAAAAACCAAACTTTAAATAAACGAAACAAAATAATGCACCAACCTCTGCGGGCTCCATCACCATGACTGAGTTCTGGTAAAAGTTTGTGAAGCTGATAGCCCTTGATGAAGACATTTTCAGGTTTGGACGCTGCTGTAACTGCAAGAGGGATGATGGTTTCTTTCTTCGTTTCTGACCAAACACACGCACACTGATCCAACTTACCTTTTAAAGAAACAAAATGTAACGTCTGCACGAAATGAAACCCCCTGACGAAACCAATCAACGTGCAAAATAAATATCACCTCGATAAGACATGTAATAAGTTCATTTTGCCGCCATCTTTTCGTATTCTGATAGAAATATTACATTTATTTTAATGATATTAAATTAGTAGTAAAAACGTTTACCATAACACTTTAATGATGTACTGTTAGGTCAAACAAGAAACCATAATACCAAAACATAAAACAATTAACCGAAGATTAGTCCATGATCATCTAAAACCATTATCCTGCTAGAGACACAAGGTTAGTCCATGATCATCTAAAACCATTATCCTACTAGAGACTGGGACCTCCCGCTACTCTCACCACCTGAACCAATCTACTATATGTGAGTCTGACTAATTCTTTAGAGTGTTAGGATGCAACCTTGCTTGAATTCTTATTCCGTTACATACACTACAACACCACCATGAAGTATCTCCAAGAGACTCATGAAATTACGTCTAGCTAATACCATATACTTATTCTCACACATTGATATCATTTATACAAAGCACAACAAAATCTCAACCTCATCGTATCACATAAAACATACATGGCATCATACTTCATGCTTTAAGGTAAATTACTTCATTATGGAGACAAACAACCAAATCAGAGAAAAGAACAACAATCAAGCACGCCTTTACAAACGTTCGCTCAAGCTAGAAGCCCTCGCTCAAGCGATAGAAAGGTTCTTGCTTAAGCTAGGCGTCGCCTGGGTGAGAGCTCTAATAGTGAGCATTGTGAGGTTTTGTGGTGAGACCTTCTCGCTTGAGCGAGATTACTCTTCACTCAAAACAGAAGCTCGTCGGTTGAGCGACAACTCGAGCAGAACTTGAGTGAATTTTCTGCTATTTTTTCTTAGGCGATGGCTGCTTGTTTGGGCAAAAACAACAAATTTCTCCCCCTGCTCATGCATACAAATCAGAAATCATCCAAATACACAAACAATATATTTTGCACACAATCACAAGCATCGTCCAACCATTAAGAACGTGAAACATGGGAAACAGAACCAAAACAAACAAAATATTTCAAAAACATGCAAAACCCTAGTTTCCCTTACCTCAAAACTAGAAAACAGTCTTGCGGGAAGAGAGCTCTGCAGGAACAACACCATAGCTCTAAGAACGAACTAAAGAGTTGTAAAGTACGAACACATGGACGAGAATAAGGCTCTAAGGACGAACCCAAGACATAACCAAATCAACTAAGCTGGAAAAAGAGAAAAACGAAAGTTTGATATCAACTTTCATGGGGGAAGAAGGTTCCGCTAGCTCGGGGGAGAGTCTTGCAGCTGTCCTAGCTTAGGTTCAACTTCAGAAGGAAGAGAAAAAGAGTATGACATTTTGATTTGGGAAGCCAGAATGGGAGTGAGAGAGTAGTCTGGAAGGGGTGATGGAAAAACACGTGGGCTAACTTTAGACCCTTTAACTAAATCATACCTAAAAGATTTTAAAACAAAATTGAACTTTACAATAACAAGTATATATTTTAAAATAGACACTATTATGCATCTAATGTGATACTATATAAATTATTAGTTTAACTTTATTTTAAAAAGTAATAATTTCTTGAGACATTTTAATTTAACAAAGTATTTAATTTGATATATTATAAATTATCACACATTCTTTACTAATAGAATTTGCTAGCATAATGATGTCAAATAAGTTTATTAGGTCCAAATGTGTCATAAAGTATACGTCAAATCAATTTACTAAAGAAAAAAAACAACAAAATAATATTAAATTAGTTTACTAACTTCAGATGAAACTCAAATATTTGTCAAATAAGTTTAACTAATTCTTGAAAAATCATATATGTTAAATTTATGATCCTCTTCTTTATGTTTTTCGATGTTAACCATTCTCTTTATCCTTTGTAGTTAAAATCATGTCACTTTCTATATATATATATATATATATATATATATATATATATATATATATATATATATATATATATATATATATAAGTTTATCCTCACAAGTCGATTAATGTCTTCACAAGAATATTTTATCTCTTTATAGATCTTTGTTTTATTTTTGAATAATACATTTTTACAAAGTCATAAATGATACATTTATTAGACTTTAGTATTTTATTCTTATTTCAAGTAAACAAAGATAAGTTTTGATAAATTGATATTGCACAAATGTTTACACTGTATAGTTGTTTTCTAAATAAAGCTATATTAGATTTGATGTGTTTTTCATTATGCACCTCCACCACTAGGTTGGTTATAATAATTCCAACAAAACTTTATTACTTCAATAGGAATACCGCAAGAAAAAGTATAGATGTGAAAAGTGTGTTGAAAGAGAAAAAAAAATGAAATAATATTTGAACTCCATAAAAGAGGAAGTTTGAATGTAGTTTATAAAAACTTTTTGAAGAACTTTTCATGATAAAATGAAGATTGGACTTCTAAAATGTTTAAGTAAAAACAACAATACGTTACAAGAGTAAAATAAATTACTTATTGACTACCTCTTTATTTTACTGAGATAAATTTTTACTAAATACAAGTATTCTTTAATATTAAATTACTTTTAATATTTATGAGCATTTTATATTTGTCATTTTCGACGTAGAAGAATAGTTTCTAAAGAGATTATAAGAAAAATTTTTAGTATAAAAGATATGATTTATAATCACACTTCATAAAGAAAATATTATAAGAAAATGTTTGATTAATAATTAATTTTAGTGACCAAAAATTATTAGTCACTAAAGTAACCAATTTAGATATCAATTTAAAAAATAAAAAATTATTGCTTACTAAAATAATCACTATTATAAATAAAAGTTATAATTGATCACTAAATTGATCATTAATTATAAAACTATATATACCTAAAAGGAAGATACTGTTGAAGGTAATTTTTTTTCCGCTCCTTGACCCTTTTGGAAAACTCTAGTGCACTCTACTCACCATTAATGCCATCCGTGATATCTCCTACCTCGACGTCAGCCACCACATCCTCCCTTCTAAGCCCTTCCTTAAGATCTCTATATTTTACACTCATGTCCAAGAGAATATTACCTTTTTGTCAAATGAGTTTGTGTCCAACACTTTTTTTTTTAATAAAAAAAAAATAGGTAAATGTAAGAGATAAGTATAATATGTAGAAAACTCAAAAAGACAATAAAAAATATGTATCTTAATAAAATATTTTTAATTTTTATTATATTTGATTTAATATTTTATCATTTATTATTATTAAATGTTATGCTTTATAAAAAAATAAAAAATACCTCATTTAATAATCATCATCTTTTAATATAAACTACGTATAATTTAAAAATTATGAAAAAAAAATTAAAAATCCATAAATTACATATAATGTAAAAAAATTTAAAAGAAAAATTAGGGAGCCATTGCCACCCATCCCTGAAAAGCTCCGTCACTGCCTCCGTCATTGTCGCCATCCCTGAGGTGGGACAAAACCTTTGTCATGCCTCTCCCTCACAACTACAAGTGGCAAAATGGACTGGGCCCAATGGGCCAACCTATCAGCCCGTGTTAAAAGGAACGAGCTGGGTTGAAGATTTCAACTTATTAGCTTGTTCTAACCCGTTCCGTCCAGCCTGTCAACTTGATGGACCAAGGTACGAGCCAGCCCGTCTTGATCCGTTGGTCCATTTTAAAAAAGAAAAAGTAATTAAAAAAATTAAATTTTTATATTATATATTTTAAATGTATAAATATACAATAGTATTGTAATTTAAATCATTAACACCTACAAATTAAGTTTGAATTATTAGTTATAATTGAATAATTATTTTAACTTATCTAATTAAAAACATTAACTAATCAATTAAAAGTTAAGAAAATATTTTATTTGATTAAAGATGACTTTAATAATAATTTATATGTATATATAAACAAATTTTAAAAATAAAACAAATTAAAAAGATTTGAAAACAAATTAAAAAACTTTTAAAAAATAAAAAAAAAAGAAAAAAAACTGGACGGGCTAGCCCGACCCGGCCCGTTAACCCGTCCTATACGGGACGGGTTGTGATTATTGGCCTGTTTCTATTTGACGGGCCAGCCTGGTCCGACCCATTTTTGACGGGCCACATACGGGCCGGGCCAAAACGGGCCGGGCTGGCCCGTTTTGCTACCCCTACTCACAACTGCTTTAACGACTCCAACAACTCTCTCCTCACCATTTACCTCTCTTATGTTGTTCGCCTATTGGTTCCGTTGTTGCCATTACTGCTAGGTACTTCACATGCTTTCTTTCATATTTGATGAATGTCAATGGCATGGAGTTGTTTTGAGCTAAAGTTGCAAACAACATGCATGACACCAAATTTAAAAGAAAAAAAAAATTGAAATTCATCCTTTGCACACACGTTTTAATGAAGTGTTTTTAGTTAAAGTCATGCACACCATACATGACTTCATATTAAAAAAGAAAAAAAATGAAACTCGTCCTCTGCAGGCACAACTTCAATGTTTTAGTTTTGAGTTGAAGTTGTCCATCTTTTGCATAACTTCTTATTTCTAACCAAAGTTTTATGTCTTCCTCTGCATAAACAACTTCAATGTTTTTAACTTAATTAAGATAATCAAAGTCATACTCATTGTCCTCAACTTCTGTTTCCATATTTTGAAATTCAAATTCATCTTCTTTATATATGTTTTCTCTGTATTCGATACAGAATCGTGTGCATAAGACACAACTTCTTTAGAGGAAGACATACATGCTAAATATAACTCACCCACATGTAATAATTATTTTTAAAATTTTCCTATTATGATAAAATTAGTATAAAATTGCATCACTGAAAAAACCCGATTTCATTTGTATTGTATAATGTACGACCCAGTTTATTTCTTTACCCTAATGTTTAAGGGCTGGCCTTAATCTGTTGGGCCTAAAGGCTGGCCCATAGGGTGCTAAGGCCTTAAAGCTGCTAGGGTTTCCCTTTCAGCCTCACTCTTGCAAACAGAACCTAAACGCTGCCTCTCTTCCGTTTCAGAGCTCTGCTAGGGTTAGCCGTCAACTATCTCAAAGCGAACTCCGACTCTTCCATTCCATGTAAGTTGCTTCTGAACTAGTAGTGGTCTTCCTCTAGCTATATTTTGGCGTTCCCTTGAGGCTCATCTCAATAACCCGTTCTGCTTTATCTCTTTGTTCCTTTTCCTGCCACTTGTTTTGTTCCTAGAGCGATTGCGTTCTTACGTTCAGTGTCGAGGTTGCATCGGGATAGTATACTAGCTTATTTCCATGTAAGGGAAGCTAGAAACCTTCTTTTTGGTGTGATTAGTGTTCGTTTTGTCCATGTTCCGTGATTGTCTGAGCTCGTATGCTACTGTGGATGCATGTGCTGGTTGAATTTATTGTTTGGGTATGAAATATAGTTGTTGTAGGATGAACAGTGGGCGAGACCTGCTATTCTCGCCCAAGCGGCCCAGTCTCGCCTAGGCGAGACTTGCAGAGAACAAACCCTAGCTCGCGCCCGAGCTCTCGCTCAGGCGGAGGGTCTTAGTTTTGAGCGAGGTACTATCTCGCTCAAGCGAGAGACGCTCGCCTAAGCGAGCTCGTGTGGGAGCTCGAGGTTTGTCACTGTAGTTGCAGCCTAGGTGAGGGACCTCACCTTTGGGAGAGGAGTGGGCTCGCTCAAGCGAGGGAGGACTCGCCCAAGCAAGTGCGCGGGAAACCTTTCATTTGCCTCTGTTGCGATCTCGCCTAAGCGAGGGCCTGTCACTTAAGTGAGGGAACTCCTCTCGCCTAAGCGAGGGCTTCTGGCTTGAGCGAGATGCGTTATGGGCCTCGCTGTTTTCTTCAATTGAGTGCTATAAATTGTTTGGTTGATTAATTGATGTGTTTTAAGTATGAAGTATGAGAAATGGCATGGAATATATGTGGTATGGGTTGAATTGATATATTGATGCAGCCTTAGCATGTAAAGTGAATGAGATGGACGTTATTGAAATGGCAATGGTATTGGTATGAGATGAGACTCTATACTCATGAAACTGATGAATGAGGTGGTATGGTACAATATGGAATACGAATGAGAATTTGGCTACAGATGTGGACCCGAGGTTCGAATGGATGATTACTGTTACTTGGTTATATGAATATATTTGGTATAAGTCAGTGTGTAATTCCTTAGAGTTTCTAGGTGAAACTTCAGGGTCGTGCTTCAGTGGTCGGGACGTAATTCCATGGCCCCTGTTAGTGGGTGTCCATGGTGGTGCCCCATCTATATAACTTGGTAAGGATTCAAGGTAAGGATTGCATCCTGACACTCTAAGG
>Ga0214545_1013117_pt1 | contig 10476 bp, 4 predicted proteins | sample CNSS4metaG_FD_160064 | JGI IMG/M metagenome (GOLD analysis project Ga0214545, IMG submission 160064) | Root nodule microbial communities from cowpea collected in UCLA plant growth center, Los Angeles, California, USA - CNSS4 | ecosystem: Host-associated > Plants > Roots > Nodule | place: USA...
AGAAATGGAAAAAAAAAAAAAAAAGAGAAACATCTTAAGTAATTGCATGTGCTGCTTCCTTCATTCATTAAAACAGCACACATGCACAGTTTCTTAATATCTTCTCATATGGGTAGAAATATTTGGTTACAAGCTCTCAATAAACAATACTCACGTGACATGAATTAGAGAAAAAGAAAATAAGGATCAAAGACAATTTAGAAAACAAATAGCAATAATAGAATTAACTATTTTTAGTTTCGAAATATTTACGAAAAAAATATTATATTTATTTATTTTTAAAATTTAAAACAAAAATAAATGTAATTTTACATTGAAGAGAATAAAGATATAATTTAATCCATACGAAATAATAAAATCAAAAGGACAAATAAATTGTAAATAAAAATGGAGTTGGTGGAAAAGGTACACTAAACATGAGTTTTCTTAATTTTGTGCTCTTTTATCATCCTCCTCGCCGTTACATGCTGCTGCACCTTCTGTTTGGTTTTCTGCATGTGGGACCACCTGTGTGGGGACACGTGGAAGTCATACGTTAGTCTTTTTCTTCATCCATATATATCTCTTCGACAAAATATCCTTATCTTAATAATTTCAATTATGCATGCACAAGACCATTCAGAAAATCATGTGAACCCATAAATAAATATATTATTTAAATGTTTTCACAGTTGGATCATGATCCAATGGCTGGAAACAGCTTTCATCTTCACAGACCTAAACAGTGGCAAATTTATTACACCTGATCCTGTGATGAGTTGTAGGGCTGAGATGATCTTCTCCTCGGTCTTCTCATTGTTGGACCCATTGAATCTACTGCACCAACCAACACCGAATTTAAATTTAAATTATAATAAAGATCAGAAAAAAAAAAGAGTGGTCAAAAAAGTGATCCATCTTAACAAATTAAAACAGGACACAAAATAAGTGGATCGTGAGATCATTTTCATCAAATAAATACATCGAAAAACATCGCTGTAAAGTTCAAGATTTTTCTAGAAAAAAAATCTTTTGGTTAATTGAAACAATTAAATAATAAACTAACAATGCTCGTTAAATCCTCGGAAATTGTTTATGTATAACAAAATTAAAAGAGAAAAAAAGAAGAAGTATATAATGGATAATGAAGGAAGAGAGAAAATGTTGTTTAGTGAAATATTGAATTATGATTCTAATAGTTTTTTGTTATTTTTTCCTATTTTCTTTACTGTGTATAACTTTTTATCTTTGATGTAAAAATTAAAAATAAAAGAAAAGGCATTCGATGGTGGGGCCAGATGGAAGAGAAAAAAATCACGCATTGTCTACAAATATCTAAGAAGCATATTCGTTGTTTTTTGACACCGCTGTTTGGTTTGGGACTTTAGATCGTCAACCACCGGTCCACCGCCACCACCGTTTTCATCAAAATAATAAAAATAATAAAATGCAGCCAAACGCTGTCTTATGATTATCAAAACTCTCCTCAGCTCAAACCCGATCCACCGAATCCAAATCAACGGTGATAATAAACCGGTGGTTGTTTAAAGGCGCGGGGTGGTTAAACTTGTGATGGGGTGCGATCACGTACCTGTGGGTGCATGGAGTTTTCTGGTGCGGCGGCGGGGATGCGGTTTCAAATCCAAAGTGGAATCGGAGGTGTCAGGGAGGTCGCGATCGAGGCGCAGGCAGTGGCGCGTGAGAGTTGCGGCGCCGTGGTTTTCATGCATTGCACGCACGAAGGCGGCTTCCATGGTGTTGAGGAAGTGCACGTGCTTCTCCTCTGTCCAGAACGACGGCGTTTCGGTCGCCGGCACGTGCGAGGTGGAGTTCATTGCGGCGGCGGCGGTGGTTTGTTCGGGGATTCCGAGGAGGAGGGGTTGGGTTTTATAGAGACAGCTTGTGAAGAAGTTGGTTGGGTGGGTTAATGAGAGTGGGAAAACAGAAATATAAGAGATCAATTATTTTTTTAATATCACAAAAATGAACTTAGCTAATAGCCTAACATACACATGGAGAGATAACTACGTAGGTATATGATGCATTATTAGTATATTATTATAAGGAAAATGTTATTCTTAGTGTATATATTTTTTTAAATATTCTCTATTTGTTAAATTTATTATTTATTATACATCACAAATGCAAATAAGTATTGTTGTTTGTTTTTTTTAATTAATACAAGTGAAGTGAAATTCATTAAAGTTGATGTATTTTAAAAAATGTAATTAATAGTAAAAGAAGTAATGTTAAAAAAAATGATGGCATTGTTAATGACGATGCAAATTGACATATTAATGAGTTAAGATTTTAATTCTAATAATAAAAAAAACAGAGAAAGAGAAACATATATACCGAACTGGTCCTAAGTTGTACTTGTTTTACGAAAAAAATCATGATATTTGATAGATTTTAATATTTGGTTTTTGTTTGTGAAATGGTATATATAATATAAGTGGTAGTGTTGTATAATGCAAAATTTCAAAGTATAACATTCAAAGAGATACAAATAACATATTATTTTGGTGTAAAAGTGAATCTTCTCAAATTTTTACTTTCAAATTAATTTAAAATAGTATGTTTGAATATTTATATTGCATAATATGGAACATCACTAATTTTAATCTTAAACGTGATTAAACCATCTTGAATTAATATAATTTTCAATCAATTTTGTTTTCATTAAGAAAACTTAAATTGGATTAGTTATCCCTCAAAGACAAAAGAAAAAATATATTGGTTAACATAAAGTTAATTAAAATAAGCTTGTTAGTTTTGTAAAAAATATAAAACTAAACTTGGGATGAATTAAGGAGTTACACAAATACACACTTATATTATTTTCTTTAATTTTTAAATCTATTAAAGCAATTAAATCAAGTATTTCAAGAATAAATAATAGGGTAAATTTTTGTCCCCGTTTAATAATGTAATCAAAGTATACTTTTTGATGAATGTAATATTTCCCTTTTGTAGGTAGAAATAAAAAATAAAGTCTTAATTTTATGCTACGTACAAAATGTAAATATAGATTATTATTCATCAACTTTCCTTAATATAGTTTTTGTAACTTTATTTGCATTAATGAGTTGTGGTAAGTGATATTCTATAGAAGCGCGAGTAGCATACAGACACACCATACTCGAGTGGGTAGGTTTTGAAAGGTGGGAAAGTTACGAAATATCTCTGACCTTATGAGAGTGAGAGAAGATATTTTGGAGATAAATGTAGAAAAGGAAAAAACATATTTAGTATTACATCTTAAAATTCTGTAATGTAACAAAGAAGGTACAATAAAAAAATATCATAGTTGAAAATATATTATTTTTAATATTTAAATGATATATCTTAAACATTACTTAAGAAAATAAGAATAAAAGCTTGTTTGCTAAAGTATAAAGTAACAAACATGTTTCAACATATAGAAGAATAATAATTGAAATATAGTAAAATCATACCTACATAATAACTTTTAAAATGCTTAAATATATTTTTAATCATACAATACAAATATTAATTATATTCAACATAAATATTGATTAATTTTAAATTGCTAAAACTTTTAGTCCATGTTCTAAATAAATATTAGTTTAAGGTAAAAATATAATTTAAATAATTATACTTTTTATTTATACCATTATATAAAAAATACATTGTTTTCTTATATATTTTAATTAAACAATTTTATCTTTCAAGGAATACCAAATAATTTATTTATTCTTTATTTTATAAAATAAATAATTGAATAATTTTTAGATTTTAAAATAATTAAATGATTTCTCTTTTAAAGATAACGACTATATACATTTTTCTTAAAATTCCTTAAAAAGAATTATTTATTTATTTAATAAAATAACTAAATAAATAACTTCTCTTCTTTTGAAAATAATTAAACTATCTTTACTTTAAAAATAATGGTTAAATAATTTTTATAAAATTATATATATTAATGTAATAAAATTGTTAATGCAAATACACAAAAAATACTCATCTTCGCTAGTATATGCAGTTTAATTAAGTAATAAAAATAATATAATCATATACTATATCAATTTTTCATTTAGTAATTTAGTGTTGTATTTTATATTAAAAGTAATTATATTTTTTTTGTATATATTTAAAATAATCTATTTTCTAATGTCATAAAAAAGAGTTTTTCTTACTGGACATATACTTTATATTTTCAAATTTTCTAATTATAATATATTAAATTATATGTAATTATTTATCTAAATTTTTTATTCTCTTAATTTGAAATAATATATATTATCTTAATCATTTTAATTAATATATTTAATTTCTAGATGTAGATAATAATAATAATAATGACTAAGAAAGAGTTAAAAAAAATATATTAGAATTTAACATTAATAAATATCCTATATTTACTAAAATTATATGAAGTCATATTTATATACACTAAAATACATTTAAGCCAATTTAAAATATATAATATTATTACATAATAAATTTAATTGTTTTGTGTTACTTTCTTTGCTAAAAGAAGCCTCTATATTTGTGTATAGAAAATATTTAAACTTTACTAATCAATATGATAAAGGTACTATTTAAGGAATCTACGTACAAAATTTTTATGAAACACATATTTATTAAATATTTTTATTTTATTATTAATTTTATAGCGTCTTGTAAAAAATCTTGTGTGTAAATGGTGACATGTGGCTACATAGTATTTCAGACATTTTTCTCTTATTATCCTGTGGTCCATTTTTTCGTTTTCGTTTTGGATTATTGCAAAGAGCCCATAACGGCCCACTTTTCAGTTATAGATTCACTCTGTCACCATCCTCTTCATTTAATAAATTTATATATATAATTATATATCAAGAGAATTTCTATTTTTTTATACATAATTTATATTTTTATTTTACTTCTTATAATATAATAATTTTTAGAGGGTTATTTTTGAATTTAATTAATAAAACTTAATTATAGTTAATAAATTAAGAAAATGGTAAATTAAAATGTAATTTTTGAATTATTTTTATAATATTAAATATCAGTAGTTTTATTTTCAATAATTTAGCAATTAATATAATTTATATTGTTTTGTTTCTATTTTTTTATACATAATTTATATTTTTATTTTACTTCTTATAATATAATAATTTTTAGAGGGTTATTTTTGAATTTAATTAATAAAACTTAATTATAGTTAATAAATTAAGAAAATGGTAATTAAAATGTAATTTTTGAATTATTTTTATAATATTAAATATCAGTAGTTTTATTTTCAATAATTTAGCAATTAATATAATTTATATTGTTTTGTGGAATCATAATGCAAAATTTGATACAAACAAAAATAAAAAAAAATGCGTCAACTAAAATAATCTATAATATTGTTTTGAATTTATTACATTAGATTAAACATATTTTTAGTATTTTCTCATTTTAAATTTTAAATATAGTACAGTTACAACGATTACGTGATGAGAAAAATTATATATAAAAGGTTACATATACACACTAGGATTCAATAAATCTATGTTCTTATTAATTCAATAAAAGAGTAAAGAGAAAGTTAATCTTTTTTACTTGTGTTGATAACATTCAGGATTTAGGTTTAATAAGTTTTAAAATAGTATAAAAAATTAAAAGTTGTATTATTTTTACTTAATAAAAAAAGTGACATATTGATTTCTGGATTATAAGTTGTAATGTTATCATGTTCGTTAACACTTCATTATGTATTGAATATTTTTTTAGTTTTGACTTTATTTTGTTAAAGAAAAACGAAGTCAATATTTATGAATCGAAATAGGGTGAATTGGTTATAGAATCAAAGAGACATATATAAGGACTAAATTGAAATCAAAATAATAATATTTGACCGTGACATTGACATGTGACATTATTTTGTTATACAGTACTGATAGTGTCACGTGACACACTAAAGACCTGACACATTAAAGCCCACGCTAACGGACCACCCACTAATTTCTTGATTCACGCACGAGACCACTAATATTTTGTCCCACGCACGAGATGAATATACCTTGACGTGAGAGGTGTGTTGGAAGTCCTACATCGACTAGAGATAAGGCAAACATCACCTTACAAATTAGTTTTGTAGAGTTGAGTTAGGCTTAAAGCCAACTTCTAACATTGTTTCTTATGATTTTAGCACTTTAAAAAGCATTGTTTTTTTTTATTATATACATATATATTTATTTATTTATTGTGTTATCTGCTTTTATTTATAGTATGATTTAATGCTAGGATGTACCATTCTCCGAGTTGCACTTTTCTCTATATTTTCCAGTATGATGACAGCAACAAACTGGTCGCCTGGTGAAGTTCTTCTTGCTAGGTTTAATGCATGTAGACAAAATCTAGCAAATATAGATTATGTGAGTCAAGTTTGCATAGGTATAATTGTATATTAACAATTAGATTTAGAAAACACACACAAATTTATAATTTCTTTTGGGGTTATGGGGAGAGACTAAACAAAAGTTTAGGATGAGATGATGTTCCCTTTTCTAAATTCAATATGCCGTAAGCCTTAGTAGCATCAAACACAATGCAGTTCAATCCTGCAAATGAAGAGATCATAAATTTGTTTTCAAAGGATTTTTGCTCTGCCTTTTGACATTGTTATTTTAGTTTGAGGGATACATTTTTATAGACCTCTCAAATCCCCACCCTTGTATTTCCTAATAATGTTGTATGGCATCCTTCACGTGCTAGAAATTGATAATATGGTAGCCAGAGAAAATGCAGCGGCCACCTTTTTCAGCCTTTGTACAGTGATGAGAACAGAGTAGCAATTGGTGTATTAGTTACTCCTTTTTGCGAGGGAAGTCCAAGAGGAAAGTTGGATGCTACAAAAGCACTTTTCAATCTTTGTTTATCTCAAAAAAATAAAGGATGGACAAAAGTTGGATTGTTTTCAATCTTTGTTTACATTAAGAAAAATGATATTTTAACTCACATTTTTTGACCCAGTTTTAACCTAGTCTCATCATCCTTAGATCATCTATTTTAATCTTTTGTAGTGATGTGATGTGATGGTCTAAGGGTGATGAGAGTGATAGGTTAAAAGTGGGTAAAAAAAGTGAATTAAAATATCATTATCCTTATATTAATTTACCTTGAAGATGTAAACTCTCTTCTTTGCTCAGTTAATAATGTTATATTTAGAATACATACCAAAACTTAAGAACATTTGCATTTTTATCATTTTTCAATGTCTTATGATTTGTGTAGCAGCTAGGATTTGAAATTCCTGGAAAGTAAAAGGGTAGGACTTAAAACTCTTGGAAAATAGAAATAATGAGGATTCGAACTACTAGTAACTTACAATGGTTATGAATCTGCAAGAAAATTATACTTTTCTAAAGTTACTCAAAATTGCTGGTAATTTATTAGTTACACTGATTTTATTAGGAAAAAGTCAAACTGTGGATAGGGGGTTAAAACCTCCAAAAACGCCAAATATAACTCTAGTTAGAACCATTTTTTGTTGTAGTGAGTGTTGGTGGGTGTGTGTGCGGGTAAACGTCTGCGTGAGTGTGTGTGGATGCATGTGTGTGTATGTGGGTGTGTATGTGTGAATACGTGTGCGTACATGTGTGCATATGTTATAATACAAATTTTTAAAAAAATACGAACACACTATTAGAAAAAAGTAATTTAGTCACCAAAAGAATATGATCGCAAATTGTGACTGAAATAGCCACCGATTTATATCAATCTCAAATTAGTCACCGAAACAGTAACCAAATTGTTTGTTAGAGACACTAGTTTATTTAGCGACGAGATTGTAAGTGTACACAAGTGCGACAAAATATGTGTTTCCGCTAGTATTAATAAAATAAATAAGTCATTCATAAGTTATTTTATCAATTAAATATAATATAAAATAAAAGTTGTATATTTTATAAAATTTATTATATTTTTTTGTTTTGCAAAATTGTTTACGATCGAAAAGGAAGTACTTACATAATCAGTTTCATAGAAAAAAGCAATTAATTTTTTTTATGAGAAATTTCATGAAAATTTAAAATTTGTAAAAATTTACATAAAAAATTTAAATTTGTGATAAAATGTATTTGTGATTTTTTAAATTGATTTTTTTTTTCGAGAAAATTTGTTATAATTTTTTTTTACATAAAAATTTGTTGAGATAGAAATCTACACGAGAGACTATGTGAAATACGAATAATTCAAAAACTGTGTTTATCTTTTCAGTTAAATTTTCTGATGAAAATTATAATCATAACACAAATTGATAACATTAAAACCTAAAGTATGGAAATTGGTTGCAAGGAAATTTGGTATGGGAAAAGAAAATGGCCCAAACATCTTAGTCAAACAAAGAGATAACTGACAATGTTTACAAAATTCAAATAGAACATTGTTTTGTTAAATCATTGTGGGATTACATATGTAGCGAAAACCACCTTCCTTCGGTGAAGGAAATGGAGAACGGAGAAGACGAAGAAGAATCTTCCTCCCCAACTACCACCTATGCCAATTGCAATGTTGGTGCGGTATCAGTAACAATGTCCGAACATTGACTCCAATTTTAGTTATCAATTTAGATATTAATTATTTATCATATAAATTATATTAATTATTAATAATTCTTTTAATAAATTATTATTTAAATTCATCATTACAATAATTAATAATTTGTTATCACTAAAATTAATTATCATTTAATATTTTTCTTGTAATATATATATATATATATATATATATATATTCTCCAATATGATAATTTTAAATTAACCATTATTAGGATTATTTATTTTGAAATTTATAAAGAATTCTGATATTGTAATTCTGGACGACAAACTAATTAAGAAAATATTTTTATTAAATGAAGGAAATAAATATAAACAAATTTTAAATCGAGAATAACAAAATTCAAATTTCATTTTCCAAGGTTAAACGAGTCGTACTTTTGAAGGAAATTTATGACATGATATCTGATTACTAATTCCGGATTAAGATTATCTTCTGCTTGAACGGTAATCATGCGTAAAAAACTTAATTACACTATGTTTGTGTAAATGACTAAGTTTGACCTAGTTTCCTTAATCAGCACAAAACGAAAAACACGAAAAGTATCAAGACTTTCGAAGAAGTATTAAGAAGTAATATATACATCTTTCGCATCGCATGCACCCACCTAACGTCTTTGGTTAAATGGATCATGCATCTATTTTTAAGTTCAACTTCGTCAAAGTTTGGTCGAGACAATTGCCAACTTTTTATATATTTTTTTTCTATTCCGGATAAGATAAAAAAATATTTTTAACATTATTTTAGTAAACTTTAACATCAATTATTTTAATTTAAAATTGATAGAAAAAAAATAGATGACTGATGGACAAAGAAAGTTAAAAGACTAATAAAGATTATAAAAAATTGTAAAACATAGGACTATAAAAGGGATTTAATTCGACTTACTGTTTATTAAGGGTTAAGATAAAAATAAGTCAACTTAATACAATGATTTTTTCCATGAGTAAGAATTTTGTGATAGTAAACACATGTTATGATAATGACATTAAATTTTTATATTATAATAAATAAAATATATTTATATAATTGTGATAGTAAAATTTAATATATATATATATATATATATATATATATATATATGAAAATAAGTTAAAATAAAAATAATTATATAAAAAGTCATAAAAATAATATTCTATATGATAAAATTATATATATATATATATGAAAATAACTTAAAATAAAAATAATTATATAAAAAGTCATAAAAATAATATTCTATATGATAAAAGTACATAACAAATAAAAATAGGTAAGATCAAATGTGTGTTTATAAACAATTTGATATATCATTGAACGATCAACACAAATAACAAACACAAAATGTATAATGAATGGTACGATAACATGAAGAGTATTTTGAAAATATGAGAAATTTTTTAGATTTGGAAAGTCGAGCCATCGAAAAATAATAAAAATTATTTTAACAAAACAAAATTTTTTCAAATAAAACAAAAATTAAAAATAATTTTGTATTTTATAACCTGGTAAATGGAAGATTTACACAATTGAAAATTAAATTAATAGTCAAATATTTTTCAATGAAAAAAATTAGGGTTAAATATGTTTTTGGTCCCTTAACTTTCACTGAATTTTGGAATTAGTCCATTTCAAAACTTTGGACCAATTTAGTCCTTCATCTTTCGAAATATGTGAATTTAGTCATTTTAATCAAATTTTGTTATATTTATTTGATGTTTCGTACACATTTAAGGATTGTATTTGAGTTATTTATACTGTTTGACACATTTTTACTTTAATGTTAAGTCAAATACTATTATGAAACGTGCTTGAAATGTCAAATAAACTTATAATGAATAAATTTTGTAATATAAAACAAATCAAATAGTAAGAAGAAAAAAAAATTATAACGAAAGAAAAGAAGTTATATATAAATATATATATATATATATATATCGTGGTTGCTAACATATACAAATA
>Ga0214545_1013121_pt1 | contig 10469 bp, 9 predicted proteins | sample CNSS4metaG_FD_160064 | JGI IMG/M metagenome (GOLD analysis project Ga0214545, IMG submission 160064) | Root nodule microbial communities from cowpea collected in UCLA plant growth center, Los Angeles, California, USA - CNSS4 | ecosystem: Host-associated > Plants > Roots > Nodule | place: USA...
CAGGTGGTGTTGAGGATGTTCCGATGGCGGAGTGAGGGCTAGCATGGGATTAGAGCTAGGATTTTCTCTTATATGTATTACTTTATGTTTTTATTATAAACACGAATAATGGGAACTTGTAACACTCGACTGATTATGTTATAAGTTTGGCGCGTGCGTTCATGAAATTAAATTTTCCCGCGTTGGGATTTTTATCGAGACGACTATTAATGTAATTATTTCTTTTATTATTTATTGTTTTAGTAATATTCCCTAGGGATGTTACAATTACCCTCCCAGATACCATTGTAAATTCTATTGACAACATGGATGTTGAGCACATTGTGAGAACAATGGTGGAATTTGGGAGCAAGGCTTTAGTTTTGAGCCGGCGTGTGGGGTCGCTTTATAGGAGGGATGTGAAGGAGGGTGGCCGGGAAAAAGTGGAGGAGTTTCAGGGGAAGGTGGGTAAGCTGGAGGAGGAAAAGGCTGCGTTGGAGAAGGCAAAGGAAAGTTGGGAAGTGGAGAGGAAAAGGTAGGCAACATGGAGGGTTCGTTGCTTGGATTCTGAAGAAAAGTTGAATAAACGGATAGGGGAATTGGAAGAGGACTATGATGACTTGAAGGAAAAGTATGATAGAGCTGTTGGTGAGCTTGATGATCTGAAGAACAGCATCATTCAGGAGCACATCAAAGGTTTTGAGAAGGGATTGCGGCAGGCGGCCTTCTTCCATCAGGATGTGGACGTCACGGATTCAAAGTTCGATGTGAATAAGGATGTTGTTGACGGAAAGTTGGTGAAGGAGGACGAGAGCAGTGCAGATGAGGAGGCGGAGGAGAAGGTGGTAGAGGGGGAGAAAAGAGCAGGCGATGCCGAGGAGGTGGCACATGATGCAACAGAATAGGATCTCGGTTTTAAATGATTCGAGAAAATTATTTGAGCCTATGTCTGTAATATTTGGTACATTGGTACATTCTTGCACTTATGTTTAAATGCGATCAAGGTTCTGTATGTTATTGTGTATGTCGGGTTTTAATGATATGTGGTGTACGTGTGATTTAACCGATTGTATGTTAGGGGTGTTCGACCCAGGCCGCTTACTTGTGGTAAGGGTGGGGAACTTAAACGAATTAAGCACAAGTTAAGGGTGTTCGATCCAAGCCGCTTACTTGTGGTAAGGGTGGGGAACTTAAACGAATTAAGCACAAGTTAAGGGTGTTCGACCCAGGCCGCTTACTTGTGGTAAGGGTGGGGAACTTAAACGAATTAAGCACAAGTTAAGGGTGTTCGACCCAGGCCGCTTACTTGTGGTAACTGTGGGGAACTTAAACGAATTAAGCACAAGTTAAGGGTGTTCGACCCAGGCCGCTTACTTGTGGTAAGGGTGGGGAACTTAAATGAATGCAAATGGAAAACACATAGAAAGTCGTATAGTTGGGAACCCTTCTTTTTATTTATTGAATAGGGGTGCCTCGTTAAAAGCTCCTTGGCCAAAACCCTCCTTAGGGAAAAAAGACCAAGTGAGGAAAAAGAGTACACCCGGGGTTACAAGTATTGGTTAGATTACAATACACATTAAGCTGAAGTAGAACTTGAGGTGGGATACATTCCAAGTGTTGGGAATCTCTTCCCCAGATAATTGTTCTAGGCGATAAGCTCCTCCTCCTGCATCTTCTCGTATGCGGTACAGGCCGTCCCAATTGGCGAAGAATTTGCCATCCTTCTTCCTGGCATTGTTGGCCATTCTCCATACTAGGTCCCCGATGACGAATGACCGTGGACATAGTTTTGCATTATACTTCTTGGCAGCTTGTTGTTTTGCAGATAAATTGCGTATCTGGGCTTCTTCTCTGAGTTCGGGTAGAAGGTCGAGATGTAAGGCCATGTTTTGGTGATTGTGGATTGGGTCGTATAGTTCTCGGCGCAGGGACGGTTCGCCAATTTCTACTAGTATCATGGCGTCTGCGCCGTAGACTAGGCTGAATGGGGATTCGTTTGTTGATGATTGGGGGGTGCATCTGTAAGCCCATAGTACTTCTATTAGTTCTTCGGGCCATCGGCCTTTGGCGGTATCCAATCTCTTGTGCAGCTCTACGAGGATGACTTTATTTGCCGCTTCTGCTTGCCCATTGGTTTGTGGATGTTCTACAGAACTTGTGATGTGTTTGATGCCTAGGCCAGTGTAGAATTTGGCTAACTTGTCAATAAATTGTCGGCCATTGTTTATGATAATGAAATGTGGTACGCCATATCTGCATATAATGTCCTTCCACACAAATTGTTGGACTTGTTGGACCGTGATGGTAGTTAGCGGCTTGGCTTCGATCCATTTAGTGAAATAATCGACGGCTACAATTAGGAATTTTACCTGCCCCTTGCCGGGTGAGAAGTGGCCGAGGATGTCCATTCCCCATTTAGCAAATGGCCATGGGGACAGTATGTGATGTAGTTGTTCCTGTTTCTGGTGAATAAGGTTGCCATGTTTCTGACATGGCTTGCATTTCCTGACATGATCCTGGCAGTCTGCTTCTATGGTCGGCCAGAAGTATCCGGCTCTGAGAACTCTGGTAGCCATGGTGCGTGCACCGGAATGATAACCACAAATTCCTTCGTGTAGCTCTTTGATGATATATTGGGCTTGCTCTGCCGTGACACATTTAAGTAGGGGTTGGCCATATCCGCGTTTGTAGAGGTCATCGCCTATCATGGTGTACCTAGCGACTTTAGCCAACCAAGTTTTGTCCGCGTCGAGGGGGGGTTGCTGGTTTTGAGGTATTGAATGTAGGGGGTGGTCTAGTTTTGGCTTTGGGAGGGGGTGACATTGTTGGTTGGGGTGTGGGTTAAATTTTGGCAAGTGTGTGTGATGGAAGGTGTGGACAGTGTTTGCTGTAGTAAGGATCGGTGACGGTTTTTAAGCTTGGTGCTGGCCAATTTGGAAAGGATGTCGGCCCTGACGTTGTCGGTTCTTGGGATGTGTTCGACGCAGGCTTGTTCGAAGGCGGATTGAATGACTGCACGGACCAAATGGTAATATTGTAGAAGGATGGGGTCTTTGATCTGAAATTTGTCATTTAGATGACCTACAGTGAGTTTGGAGTCGGTTTTGCACGTTAACTTCTTGACACCTACTTCGCGGGCTAGGGAAAGGTCGGCGAGGATGGCTTCGTATTCGGCTTGGTTATTTGACGTTTTGAAAGCAAAATGAAGTGATTTTTCGATGAGGATGTCGTTGGTGCCTTCTAAGACGATGTCGGCGCCGGCACCCCTTGGATTAGAGGAACCATCTACGTGAAGTGTCCACTGGTCCTCTATGGGTGTTTGTTGTAGGTCGTTGACGAAGTCTAAAAGACACTGGGCTTTGATGGGGTCGTGGGGTTCATAGCGGATGTCGAATTCTGACAGTTCCACGGCCCATGATGACATGCGTCCGGCTAGATCCGGTTTTTGTAATATTTTTTGGATTGGGTAGTCGGTCTTAACGGTTAGGTGTGGTTTTGGAAATATGGGAGGAGGCGGCGCGCCGCGTGGACCAAGGATAGGGCCAGTTTTTCTACCATTTGATATCTGGTCTCGGGATCTTGCAATGCTCTGCTCACGAAATACACAGGATGTTGTGTGCCTTCTATTTCTTGAACAAGCGCGGCGCTGATGGTATAGTCGGTGGCTGTGATGTATACCAGCAGGGGTTGACTGGTGTCCGGCTTGTAGAGGATAGGTGGGGAGGTTAGGGTTGTTTTTAGTTTTTGGAAGATTTGTTCACAATCATCAGTCCACCTGAACCGGGTGGATTTCTTTAGGAGTTGGATTATGGGTTGGGTTTGTTTGGCTAGTTTGGGTAGGAAACGAGAGATGGTTGTGAGACGGCCAATGAGACGTTGGACCTCCTTGACAGTAGTGGGGCTGCGCATTTCGATGATAGCTTTGCATTTTTCAGGGTTGGCTTCTATGCCGCGTTGGGTTAACATAAAACCAAGGAATTTACCCCGGTCAACGCCGAATATGCATTTGTCGGGATTGAGGCGAAGGTTATATTGGCGCAGCGCGGAGAACACTGCTGACAGGTCTTCAGCGTGTTGGTGATGACTTGGGGACTTGACAACCATATCGTCGACGTATACTTCGACACAGTGCCCTGTTAGGTGGTTGAACACCTTGTCCATTAGCCGTTGGTAAGTTGCCCCAGCATTTTTGAGGCCAAAGGGCATGACTCTATAGAAGTAGTTGGCATCGTCCGTGATGAAGGCGATTTTGTGCATATCTGCTGTGGCCATGGGAATTTGGTTATACCCTGAATACGCATCCAAAAAACTAAGCACCTTGTTTCCTGCCGCGCCGTCCGCAAGTCGATCAATGTTGGGTAAGGGGTAGGTGTCGCGAGGGCAAGCCTTGTTCAAGTCCGTGTAATCTACGCACATCCGCCATTTGCCATTGGTTTTCTTCACCAAGACAACGTTAGAAAGCCAAGTGGTGTATTGAGCTTCTTCTATAAATCCTGCGCTCAGTAGCTTGTCGGCTTCGACCTTGGCTGCTTGCCGACGCTCTTCACCAAGCTTGCGTTTTTTCTGGGATACATAGCGAGCTTCTTTATAAATGGATAGTTTGTGGGATGCCACTTGGGGGTCCACTCCAGGGAGGTCGGCTGCCGACCAAGCGAAAAGATCTGTGTTGTTGATAAGGATAGGTGTGATGGTGGCACGTTCGTCAGAGTTTAAACCGGTGTCTAGGTTAATAGAGTGACCATTGGGAAGTTCTAGAGGAGAGGTGTCCTCAACTGGTTTGAGGCGGACATCCCGGCCTATTCTAGGGTCAAGGTCCTCGCCTGATAGGGCTATGCTGGAACCAGGGGGTCGTTCAATATGGTTGGTTTGTTGGGTTGGGAGTTGTGGTCGCAAGCTGGCCATGTAGCATTCGCGTGCCAAGCGCTGGTCGCAGTGTATGGTCAGGATATCGCCGGATGGGGCAGGGAAATTCATGGCCAAGTGAGGGGTGGAGACGACTGCGCCAAGGGTGTTGAGGGAAGGACGACCCAGGAGGATGTTGTAGGGTGTTGACGCGTCGACGATAAGGAAGTGGATTGGGATGGTTTTGGTCTGGGTTCCATCCCGAAAGACGGTGTGGAGGTCAATGTAGCCCCGGGTGGATACCTGTTCGCCAGAAAAGCCATATATTGGCTCGTCAAATGGGACCATGGTGGTGTTAGGGAGTTGGAGTTTTTGAAAAGTGGCCCAGTAGAGGATATCAACAGAGCTGCCCTGATCAACTAGGACTTTCTTAACAGCGTAATTTTCGATTTCAACAGTGATGACCATGGGGTCATCTTGTTGGTGGTCGAGGCCGTGGAAGTCATCATCTGTGAATACGATAGGAGGCATATGGCGCTTGTGGTGGGAGTGGGTGATGTGGTTGATGGATTGTATATGGCGGAGGTGTCTTTTTCTGGCAGACGAGGTGGAGCCTCCGCTTGCGAAGCCACCAGAGATGGTGTTAATGGTGCCTCGTAAGGGGGGTCGGCAGGGGTGATGTCGGTGCGGGCGGGCTCTGGCTCTTGATTGTTGGGTTGGGTGGGGTGTCTGTTGTGATGGGAGTCATGTGGTGGACGTCTGTGGTCGGGTCGAGGGGGGTGACGAAAGTGGCCAGCACAGACCAGTTCTTCTATTTTATCCTGGAATGCTTTGCATTCTTTTGTAGTGTGGCCATGGTTGCGGTGGTAACGGCAGTATTTGGTCATGTCGGCGTTGGGGGGTGTAGTTGTCTTGCGTGGAGGAGGGATTAGATCAGCTTGGAGGGCTTCGTCAAGGATGCGGGAGTGGGCTACTGTAAGGGGGGCATACCTGGTGAAGCGAGGTTGGCGGGGTTCACGTGAGCGGGTATCAGGACGTGGGTTAGGATGTGGGGTATGATGTGGGGTGGGGTTGGCGGGGGTGGCTGCATAGTCGTTGCAGAATTTGGTGTGTAGGATTTGCATTTCCTCCATGCGGACATAGTCAGCTGCACGCAACTTGAGCTCGTGCATGGAGGCAGATGGGTGGAGATAGACGTTGTTGGCGAAGGGGCCGGGTTGTAGGGTAAGGGCCATGCACTGGAGGATCATTTCTTGATTGAGGTGTGGTGTGCGAAGTGTTGCCTTACTGAAACGATCTATGAACGCTCTGAGTGGTTCATTTTGTTCCTGTTTGATGCCTAGGAGGGATATGGTGGTAGTTTGATGTGGGCGGCTGCCGGCGAAATGGGTGGAGAACATGTGGGAGAGGACGTCGAAACTGGCGGAAGGGTTTTGAACCATTCTAGGGCAGGGCCCTTAAGGGTGGTGGGGAAAGCTTTGCAAAAGACTACGTCTTGAGATGTGTATAGGGCGACATGGGTGATGTAGACTTTAAGGTGTTCGTCAGGGTCGGTTTCGCCAGTATAGCGATCCAGAGTGAAAGGTTCCCACTAGGCTGGAAGTGGGGTGTTGGCGATAAAGTCCGTGAATGGGTAACGGTGTCTGGGCTGGTGAGGAGGGAGCAGGTGAGGTGGAACGGGGTGGTTGATCATAGCGGGAAAGGTAGAGGTGATGTTGTGAGGGGGAATGTGGGTTGTCAGAAGGTATTATGGGTTATAGGGTGGAATATGTGTGGTGTGTAGGGTGGTGAGTATGTTGTAGGGATCTGGGTGGTAGGGAGGGTAGCGGCGAGGGTTGGGGGTGCGGTAAGCCCCGGTTGACCAGATGGAAGGTGATGGGGATGGGTAGAGGGAACGGGTGTTTGTTGGGTGGTGGTGAAGGTGTGAGGGGTGGGATTGTATTCATTTTCTTCCTCTGTGGGCTGGAAAGCCAGAGACTTCACAGCTTCAGAATTTTCTTTGGCTTTTCCCTTCAGATTGGGATCAGCCTCGATCCTTCGCCTTAGGCGAGAGTTCTCTTGCCTTAATGCCTCAATTTCATCCGCGCTGCGTTTCTTCAAATCCGGGAGTTCCTGTTGCACCTTTGCTTGGCCATCTAGGATGGCAGCCAGATCAGGGGTGATGCTAGAAGGTCCAGAGGGACCAGTATTCGCTTGCTTGTTCACTCCAGCTCTGCTATGGGTGGAAACCATCTTCAGAGAGAAACGGATACTAAAGGTGTTCGTCTCGTGCCCCACGGTGGGTGCCAATTGTTCCTGCATAGAACAAATAAGATGAGTCAGGCACAAGTGTCACCTTACCATGTAGTCCGCTATCTCTTTAGTTGGCCTCTCCCCGGTTGATACATGTCAACTTGAACCGAGGAGGGGTTACCTGCAAAAGAGTCTCCGAAGCTCAAGTAAGTCAAAGCTCTCAGAGAGTCAAATCAGTGATTAATGAATGCGTACCTTTAATTACTGGGGTCCACGCGTATTTATAGAGCATTAATGATGTCTGATTATCTCATGGGCCCGACCTTGACTTGGGCTCTAGCTTGGGCTATGAGTGGGCCTGGGCCCTAACCCAAGCCCTTAAAACCTATTGAACGCGGGGGCTTCTATTTCACTAAGTTTGTTGGAGTTGTCGGCCTGGGCTTTAATCTTACCGGGTTTGCTGGAGTAGCCGGCCTATACCGGCTACCTACCTTGACGATGTGTGTAGGTTAGAAACGATACAAGTTAGGTTGACTCGTCCTAGGCTGAATGCTTGGCTGCCTTGGTACATGCATTGTTTACTTATTTGTTCGAGTCAGGCTAGGTGTGGTACAGTTTATTACTTTGATGTAAAGATAAATCAACAACAAAACAAATAAAAATGCAAGAAATTAATATATAATCCGTAGTAGATAAAAGTAAAATGTGTATCTAAATACTACGATTCAAATAATAACACTAAGATTGATATTAATATAATCATAATAACACTAATATTATTTAAAATAAAAATACAAATAATAATAATAATTATTATTATTATTATATTAATATTAATACTAATACTAATTATTATTTTTTAAATTTAAATGATTATTTATAATTAAAAAACTACATTTTAGTTTTATTATTTTACTAATTTTAGTAACTACTTTTTTGGATTCAACTAATTAGTCAAATGTAAAGACAAACCAACAACAGAGCAAATAAAAATGCAGGTAATTAAAATATAATCTTGTAGTATATAAAAGTAAAATGTGTATCTAAATACTACAATCCAAATAATAAAAATGTAAGTAATTAGAGTATAATCTTATGTCAAAATTGAAATAATAGTAATAATATTGATAATTTTATTAATAATAATATCATTAAAACTCATAAGAATAATATTATTAGTAATAATAAATATTTCTAGTTTTTTTTCATAATATATAAAATGATTAATATATTATATATTGATATTATAAGTAATACTATACTAATATTTTTACTACTACTAATATTATCAATAAATTTAATAATAACAACAATCATATATAATCATAATATTAATATATTATATGTTAATATTGTTGATAATACTAATAATAATAATAACAACAATAATTTTACTATTACTAATAATGTTAATAATTTTTATAATAGCAAAATATAATAATAATAATAATACTAATAGTAATATTAATAATTTCACTACTAATTTAAGTATTAATTTTCGTATATTATAGTTTAATAATTTTTCTAATTACTTTTTTATTAATAATAATAATATATAATAATAATGTTAATAATACCAATAAAAATATATAATAGTAACATATAATAATAATAATAATTATTATTATTATATTAATATTGGTTATAATTTTTTACTATTACTACAATTAATATTTACAATAATAATATTATAAATAATTACAAATAATAATACTTATAAAAATATTACAAATAATAATATAACTTATAGTTGAAATCATAAATAAATGAAAAAAAGAAAACAAATTGGTTTTCGTAGGATTTGAACCAGGATCCTTTTATTACACAGTTTTAAAATGACGAAAAAACTAAATTTTATGAAAAAAGACACTTGTCAATAAAAGAAAATGGGTAATGTAGTAATTGGTGGTATCTTCTTTTTTTAATATGTAATAGAATGTACTTCAATTGTGGTAAGTTAGATTATAACACATTCTTTTCAATTGTTAAAAAAGAAGAACAAAGTGCTGTATCATTTCATTTAAATTTTTATTTTTTATTACTTGAAAATAATTTGTAATTTTATTGATAATTAAGAAAATATTATAAAATAAAATATTATTATAATAATGGTTGTGGCAATCATAATATATAAAACTTATTCATAAAATAAAATAAAAAATATCAAATTGGATGTATCATTTAATTTAATTTTTCAATGTTTATTACTTGACGTTATTGCATTACATTGATTGAATTTTATGTTCTAGTTATATCTTTTATCTTTTTACATATTTAAAAGAATAACTTGTTATATCTTGAAAGAAAAAGAAAATCTTTTATCTTAAAAACACAATTTGATAAAAATTTAAATTGTTTTAATTGAAATCTTGTGATATAGAAAGAAGATAAGAAAAAATATTAATAACATCAAGTTTTATAAAAATCTTTAGGGATAAATATTAAAAAAATAGAAAATTTAAAAATCTTATAATAGAATTATATTAAAAAATGAGAAAAAATTAAAAAAATACAGAACCAATTTCAAAGTATTTTAAATTCAAAATAAAGAAAAATTATCTTTTTTAATTGTTTTGATAAATTTTTTTAGTTTCATAATTGAAATATAATATAATAAAAAAAATAAGATAATGAAATATTAGTAAAATTATCATTGTCTAAAAAATAAAAAATATAAATATATAGAAACATTGAGAAATATTCAACCATAAATACATATTTAAAAAAGCATGTTAAATTAAAAATATAAAAGATTATTATTTTTTATTAAATTTGATAACATTTTAAGTTTTCTAATTGAAATACTGTACTACAAGAAAGTCGTAATTACTTATGACTGACCAACTATTTAAAAGAAATTACTGTAGAGGTGGTTAAGCGTATATATTAGTTTTTAAAATGTTATATTTGATTTGTTCATTATTACGCTACGTCAATAATTTTTTAACATAATTGTACTTCAATTGTGGTAAGTTAGATTATAACACATTCTTTTCAATTTTTAAAAAAGAAGAACAAAGTGGTGTATCATTTAATTTAAATTTTTATTTTTTATTACTTGAAAATAATTTGTAATATTATGGATAATTAAGAAAATATTATAGAATAAAATATTATTATAATAATGGTTGTGGTAATCATAATATATAAAACTTATTCATAAAATAAAATAAAAAATACCAAATTGGATGTATCATTTAATTTAAGTTTTCAATGTTTATTACTTGACGTTATTGCATTACATTGATTGAATTTAATGTTCTAGTTATATCTTTTATCTTTTTACATCTTTAAAAGAATAACTTGTTATATCTTGAAAGAAAAAGAAAATCTTTTATCTTAAAAACATAATTTGATAAGTTTTAAATGATTTTTAATTGAAATCTTGTGCTATAGAAAAAAAAAGTTAATAAAAT
>Ga0214545_1013123_pt1 | contig 10466 bp, 5 predicted proteins | sample CNSS4metaG_FD_160064 | JGI IMG/M metagenome (GOLD analysis project Ga0214545, IMG submission 160064) | Root nodule microbial communities from cowpea collected in UCLA plant growth center, Los Angeles, California, USA - CNSS4 | ecosystem: Host-associated > Plants > Roots > Nodule | place: USA...
ACATAAGATACTGACACCACTCTCAACCCAAAACCTTAAGGCAATAGGTTTATGGGTCTTTATTCTTATATAGTGCTCTACTTTCTCATTTCTGGTCAATGTGGGACTTAGACTCACACTTGGATTCTTAACAATCTCCTCCCTCAAGGGTGAGTCCCTTCAACCACATTGGTACACTCCCCGTCCAGCGGAAGCATTCCCAACCACGAGTACTCCTTTTCTACCCTTTTTCTGTACCGCCATTATTCTTAACGGGACACGCTTACCTGAAACCCTTACCTGGGACCCTTGCCAGGAAGACTTTCGATACTAGGACTATACTGCACTCGTCTGAGCCGGTTTTAACCATCGGCTCTGATACCACTTGTCAGGTTTTACAGAGGGGGTTTCATTGGGGAGAACAACACCAATGAGATCTGAGCCTAACCACATAAGACACTAACACCACTCTCAACCCAAAACCTTAAGGCAATGGGTTTATGGGTCTTGATCCTTATATGGTGCTCTACTTTCTCATTTCTGGTCAATGTGGGACTTAGACGCACACTTGGATTCCTAACAATCTCCCCCTCAAGAGTGAGTCCCTTCAACCACATTGGTACACTCCCCCTCCAACGGAAGCTGCCCAACCACGAGTACTCATTTTCTGCCCTTTTTTGTACCGCCGTTATTCTTAACGGGACACGCTTTACCTGGAACCCTTATCTGAGACCCTTGCCAGGAAGACTTTCGATACTAGGAATATACTGCACTCGTCTAAGCCGGTATTAACCATCGGCTCTGATACCAATTGTTAGGAACAAGGCAATAAAAGAAAAAATAAAGGAGAGAAAAATAGACACAGAGAATTTAACGTGGTTCGGTGTATAATGTGTATGCCTACGTCCACGACTACACTAGGAAGTCCTTATAAACCTAACAAGTCCATACTCCGTATCTCTGCTCGTATTATTATATTGTGTGATGTGTCTAAGTAAGTTTATTTATTAAATGGGACGTTACAAAGTGTGTGGTAACATTGCCACGTATCACTATTGGATATGAAAAGTCTCAATGTAGTCCATGTATTTGTTATTTTGTCTCAATTTGGTCCCAATTCTTTTAAAACTGAATCAATTTCATCATTATACCAAATTTAATTTTTATATAAATTTTACAATGATATTTTTATTATAATTGATATTTTTAACAAAATTAAGTTTATTTAAATGTATATTTTGCATTGAATTTTATTTAAATTTTTTAAAATATTTATATATCTATAATTGATAGATAAATGTTAGAGTTGCTTTAAAAATAAAAAATTTATAAATTCAAATATAAAATTTTAAAATAAATTTCTAACAATTTAAAATAAATATATTTATTTAAAATTTTGCAATTCGAGTTGTTATTTTTAAATCAACTCTAACATTTGTCTATAAATTATTGATATATAAATATTTACATAAAGTTCAATGTAAAATAAAAATTATAGAGACTACATTTAGATTTTTCACATTCAAGTGTGACACGTGGCACTACCATTACCACATTACATTGTCTCTGCCACGTGATACGGTGTCAATTGACACATGACATTTTTTTTATTTTTTTTAAATTATAAAAAAGTTTTAAAAAATTATAAAAAATTTAAAAAAATAAAAAAACCACTGACATATGACACATAATTAATACCGTTAGTGTACTACTAATGAAAGGACCTAATTACAACAAATTTTATAAAATAGGGACTCAATTGAGTCAAATAGAAAGAAAAGAAAGGAACCTAATTAAAATTTTGTTATACAAATAAAGACCTTTAAAATGATTTAACCAAAATTAATTTAATTGTTTTATATGAAATTGTTCTCCTTTATATCACAATGGTGATTGGTTTTATGTAGTTCGTGTGGTTTCTCCGAACAACTTTATTAGAGGTGTGGTGGTGCTGCTGGTGAGGCACTAGTGATTTTCGAAAGGCGTTTTTGTTATGCATAGTGAGTAAAACGGTGATGATGAGACTCCGGAATCAGAATCTGAAAATAAGCTTTCTAAATATGTGATCCAAATTAGGTGTGGTAGACAGGAAATGTTTCTACGGATTCATGTTTCCGGAAGAGTAAAATATCATTCCGGAAAGATTATTCCGAAAGTAGTTGGCACGCATAAAGCTTTCAAAAAATAAATTCGGCTGAAAATGTGATCTGGAATAGATGTGGCTGTGAGTTCTGGAAATAGAAATCCGAAAGCATAATGTGCTTTCCTTCTAGAAGTGTAAAATTGCTCTGTTCAGAATTGTATTCATGGTACCTGATTTGAGTACACTCACTATTGTCGAAGTAGTCTCACTCTTCGCTCTTAAAACTGTGATAATTACCTTTTGATTGGATCTCTCACTGTGATAACTGTTGGGAATAGTTCAAGTGTGAGTCAAAAGTCTCACATTGGATAAAATAGACAAAGTTAAACACTATATAAGAATAAAGACCCATAACAACATTGCTTTAAGGTTTTGGGGTTAAAGTGATGTCTAAGGTCTTATATGTGTATGACTACAACCCATATAACCATATATATGCCGACCACAATCTCTCAATGCCATGACTATAACCATAACCCCTATATGTGAAAAATATAAAATATAACCATAAAAAATATAACCTATCAATAACCTTCGGATATTTACTAAAAATAAAATTGTGATAACCACAAAAAACGCAAACAAAGAGCTAAGTTGGGGAGGTCCATAAGTGTCTAATTCACTTAATTTTATATATGTTATTGACATTTAAAATGCATGAATTAAATATATTTTTGAGTAAATATGATTTTCTTAGCATAGAAATATACAATGTGATAGTGATAATTAGTTAAGTGTATTTTCGATATATTTTTGGTGAAAATGTAGACTTTTTACATTATTAGAGAAACAATATCACTGAGCTCCAGGATTAATGTTGAGTGCTAATAAGCGATTAAGAAAAGTTCAAATATTATCTACGTATTGACCAGTCAAGCGAGGCGTTGAGAAATGAAGGAAACACTCTAGTGAAGGAAACCTAAATTGATGGAGAGCTTGAGCACTATGGTCAAGAGCTAAGTGTAGAGAAAACCTTCCGAGAGAGAAAACCTCACAGTTTAATATCAAGGTAGAAGCTTAATTCACAAGAACACAGTACACAGGAAAAAACTAGTACTCTTGAGCATTGAATAATGAAGTTAGGCATCAACTCTTATTTCTATAATAACAAAGTTTTATTCTGTTTTAGGGAGCTTCCTTTTCGGTCTCTAGTTTAGAAACTTTTTCTCTGTACTTCATTATAAATCTTTGAGAGACTTGTGGGAGAGTATCAACAACTCTCGAGCTTGTAGGAAGAATTATTATAAGCAGTTGAACGCTTTTGTATAGAGGTTGGTGTTGCCTTTTTTAATACTCTGTACTGCTGTTGATTAATATATGATTATGCTTTTATTCAAGTGTTAATGATTTGGTTTATGTTTTAAATATTGAGATGAAGGAGGCTCTAGATACGATCTGTAGGTTTTTTTAAGGTGGAAACAAAAAGTTGAAAAATGAAGGAAAACAATGCAATTATGGAAGAAAAATAAATAATTTATTCTCACCCTATTATTCAATGAATCAGAAATAAGATGCACTTAACAAATTTAAAACAGAAACTTTAGAAGTTCCTGAAGTTTAGGAATTTGCTGACTTAACTTAACTAGCAAAAATATTAATTAAATTTCAATTACTAAAAACCACGAATTTAACACAAGTAACAATACCCACCTACCTGTTGCTTTTAACGGTTTGAGTGTATTTTCCTCTGAAGAACCTGACATGCTATTATATAAATTCTTAGAAAAAACTCTGACTTTTCGAAATATAACACAATTACAATGAACAGTTATATTGTACATGGTTCTCAAATTACTCTGACCATTTCCCTGCCAAAGTCACTTAGTCTTCATTTGCTGCTGATGATTCAATCCTGTTGCAACAAGAACCTGTTTCAGTTTCATCAGATTTAGCTTCTTTGAATCTCTTGTATAGGTCACTTCTGTAGAGTTTTTTAGTCCTAAAGACCAAAATGAGTGATAGAAGTGCCCCTAACAAGCAAACTGCAGTGATTATAATGAATGCTAACTTGAAGCACTCTTCCCCATTGCAGTTCAATTCTTCCCCTGGACTTGTCTTTTGCCCCTTAGCTTCCATTTGCCTCAATGCTTCCCTGTCGTACAGATACCCTGCAACCCTCACACTGAGCAAGTATGATCCAATTGGACCTGCCAGTGACCCAAAGTTGTACAGTGTTGAATAATGTTTGAGGCCAAAAAGTTCAGATATAACAGAATAGATTAATGGCCAGTTAGCCCCAAAGCAGAACCCAATAACAATTGAGGCTACATAGAGGCCATTTGGGACATTGAAGGCAACTAAAAGATGACCAACACAAGATAACAAAAGCAATGATGTGAGCATGAGAGGCCTAGGAACTCTATATTTGAGTATGATAAACTCTGAGACAACCCCTTGAACAATCTTACCCAAATAGATCCAAATGGATGTAAGAGACACAAATGTGGTTATGGTATGAGAAGGATATCCCAAAGAAATTCCAATTTGACTCAAGTTGTTTACCATTGTCATGTTGCTACCAAGTGAACAAATAGAGGTTAATAAGAGAAGCACCATGTCAAGGCTAAAAGCGGCTTGAAGTATTGTATGATCTTCACCTCTTTCTGGTGGGTTGAATATGTTTTCCCAAAAGGAGACTTCTTCTTGTGGAGCCTGGGAAGTTTTCTCTTGATAATAATTTTCTCTAGCTATGTTTGGATGATTTGCCAACAGCTTCTGACTATCTTCCCTATTGATGTTTTCATGCTTACTGTTCCAAATCTTGTGTTCTTCCACAATAACAACAGAGAGTGGAAGGATGAGCAAAAGAAGCATCACAGTGGTAGTAACATGATACTGAAACTGAGAGAAAGTGAAAAATTGTTGTACTACAGTTACAAACATGAGGAACCCTGCAAGGACTAATGTCAGATAGAGGAACCTGTATAAAGCTTTGGTGTCATTTGGCTGTTGAACAGTGTTGTGAATTCTGATAACTGGAAGAAATAGAAAAACTGCAGCAGTTGGTAGCCATGCCATGAGAAAAATGAGGAGTTTGGAGTCATTTCCATAGAAGGCATAGTATAGCTGAGTGATTATTACTGCACTTAAACCTGTATACCCAGTCAAAAGGCCTAAGACAACTCCTCTGCTGCTAGGGAAGTTCTTTACACTTGTCACAAGAGCTCCAGTGTTGGTTGCACAATGAGAATTGGCTCCAATGAAAAGGTAGAAGCACATTTGCCACAATTGGGGCTTTGCAATTTTGCTGGTGACAACAAGCCAAATCACAAAATACCCAGCAAAGTTGAGAACCCCGCCAATTGTTAAGATAAACCATGGTGGTGTGACCTCATAGATTAGGCCTGCATGAATTCCTATGCTGGCTCCTAACTCCTGGAAGAAGCTTAATAGATTGAGAGTGGATTGGTCATAACCAAGAACTAGCTTGATGTCTTGGGAGAATAGGCTAAACATGTAGCTTGCTCCTGACACTGACATCAACATGAATGATGAAAACATCATGAACCACCTCCCTGTAAGGACTTGCAGTGAAAACCCTTTGATGCTTCTTCCCCAGCTAAGGTCATCACCTCTCCCAGTAGAGAATACCATTTTTCTCACTTCTTAAACAAGGCTTCTGAATTACAAACAATCATATATACAACTCCAGACCCTTACAAACCTTAAAGTTGTGTTGTGATGTGACAGAAATTGTAGCCCATGAAACTGGTTTAAAACTAGAATTTTAGAGAATAATGATAGCTAATAGGTAATAGTTTACTGCTTGCAAGTTAAAGATAGATCCATCAGAACTTAAATATCCAACACTTACATGAAAAGCTACAGATATAACTTTTCAGATGTTGGTTACCCTCCACCAACTGAACCAGAGGACATGAAAGTATAAGCCTAAAATCAATTGCTAATCGTTTAGCCTTCAAAACTATTTGTGTTTTAATCTAAACGATGCAAAAGCAGAAGACAAAACTTGGAATAGTAATTAATTTTGGAGCAATTATTGGAAATAATGGTGGGTGTTCACTTTCTTATCTTTTCTCAGAACAATGAGTGTTGCTTGAGAATAGTCAACAAATGACCTCAAACCAGTTCTAATAAAAGACATGGACAAGTGATCAAGTGATATTATAATGGATAATGATATTTTGAAATATTTTTCTTTCCAAAATTATATAGATCTATATATAAGAAAAGTTTGGTCAATGATAGATCGTGCTTGAACAATTTGAAATTTCAAATATGTTATAACAACTTGTACCATCTCAAATAGTTTTAAAATTTACAATGTTGCAAATTAACTATCAATAAATATTCATCTCTATGATAGAAATGTTTTGGCAGGTTGGATCTTAAGATAATCAAAATCATTTTAAGAACGTGTTTGGTGATGTCAATGACTTTATTATTAGTTTATTTGATTAGATCATAAACTAGTTTAATTAATATAAAAAATGATATTTGATTATGCTAATAAGTTCCTTACTATGTTATATAACTATTTATAAACTAATTTGATGAATGTAAAAATATTTGGAAAGTATATTAAAATAGTTTACTTTAAGAATTTTTAATTTATAAGTTAAAAGCATTTTGAATTATTTTGTAGGTTATTTAATTTTTTTTTTTATTATATATATATATATATATATATATATATATATATATATTTCAATTTTATGGAGACATTTAAGTACTTTATTTCAGTATTTGTTGAGTTTTTTTTAATATTTTATGTAGTTCAAATTAAAAAGAATTTGATATTATAAATTTAAATAACTAATGTTTCATTATATGAAAATTACATATAATGAAACGTATAGAAAATATGGTCAATGTAATAATATTTTTTTATCTTAAAAAGAAGACAAATTTCATTTATATAATGAGATTGATGTAGTTATATTCTTTCGTGTCATCTTTTATTTATATCAGATGATTTTATTAAGTACTTCTAATTCCATAAGCTAGCTGATATGCTTTAAACTTATAAATTATGAAATTATTTACTAGTTTTTTTGCAAAAATGATAAAAAAATTATTTGAATGTCGTTGGAGGTAGCTTATTTTAGAAACGTTCAACTTATAGAGTATGTTTGGTAAGATTAACTAGTCCGATATATGCTACTTGGTAAAAAAATTAAAAGTATGTTAGTGATGAAGAATTCATTTAAAGAATGCTTAAAGAAACTTGTGAATTATCCCACACATTAAAGGAGTTGAATTAGCAATGTTTTTATTTTTTATTTTTTTTATGTAAAGGGAATATAGAATTCACGTGATTCTTGAAAATATGATTCTTATGAACTTGATTAATCCCAACATATATTTTTGTACTTTATTGATTATTAGTTTTTAAAAAATCGATACATTAACAAAGTTTCTTTTAACAAACTTTAACAAAATACTAAATAAGGTAAAAGAGTATTATTTTTATTACTTTATTTTCATTAAAAATAAAAAAATTAATGTACTTTAATTCTATTTATAGAAAGTTTGTTAAATTTGTAAAAGATTTTTTTTGTCAGAAACTCATTTTTCTAGTCTTTAAAGTGATAGAGTTCACGACTGATATTCCGCATAAAGTTTCTCGATCATCTGTATAAAATTATTATAATAGGATGATAATATTTTAACTATTTTTTATTTATTTTTAATCATCATTTTAATTATTATTCAATTATTTATTTATTTTTTTAATAGTGTAATGTGATGAATTAAAAAAGATCGAAATGGTGTGTTAAAAATAGATAAAATAACATGTAAAATTATAATTATCCTTACTTTAATCTAAAGTCAATAAAAAAAAATACAGTTTTTGTTTTATGTAACTTATTTTATAATTGATGTAAAACTCATCTTTCTACCTCAATAATATATATAATAGTCAAACAAAAAAAATCTACTGTTTTAATCAAACTCTCTATATCATAACTTATTTGTATCATAACTTATTGGGATGATGTTGACCTTGTCACTTAAACAAACCTTAGAGTTGCGTTCCCAACTTGGAAGACCTTTCCCAAGACCATGTGCCAATCACAGGTCATGTACAGGTTGCTTCATCACATGATATAAGTACGATTGAAATTTTTTTGTTAAGTTTTTAACAGTTAAATGTATTTACCATTATATTTTTTTCCAGGAAATTAAAAAAAATGTTTGAAAATTGGTAGAAAAATACAATAAAAGTTAAATTTATTACTCCAGAGGGAATACCACAAATACCATCTATTTATCCCCTAATTCTTACATGTTGATTGAAACGGTATGGTTTATGTTTGGGCTGTTGCTTTCTGCACCAATCTTGTTTCTTCTTGCACTCCCAATAAAACTTATAAATAACAAATTACTTCACATTAAAATTATAATAAAATGGTAAAAATTACTCCTGCAGTTCCATTTTTTACATGCATTCTGGCTATAGAATAGAGATGGCAACGGCGCAGATGGGACGATTTTCGTTATCCTATAATTATTTCTATAGAAAAAATTCATTCTCATTTTTATATCTAAATTCAACCGGTATCAAAATTTTGTTTCATCTCCATCTTCATCGGATAACCGATATAATCATACCCATACTCATTTTTTTACTACTTCAATATTAATTTTAATTAATTTTTATAAAATAAAAAAATTACGATATAGTAAATATAATATTATCAAATATTCAATATTAGGAGGATTGTTGTTTGTTCGATATCAAATATTTTGAAATAAATTATAATTGTTCACATTTAGATTATAATACCGAATAAAATTTCATGAGAACCAACACATTTATTAAATTTGCAAACATTAATGAAATCTAGTTGATAAAATTTAAAAATATTTTTAAAAAAATATAAAGGAAAAACAAATATTCAAATTAAAATATATTTTAAATATTTGTTTACTTCAATTTTTTAAATTCTAATGAATCTTTTTTTAATACACTAATAAAAGTTATAATACATACCAAAATGATACAAAGAACAAATAATAATTATAATAATAAAATTTTAACATAGATCTTGTATATTTTGAACTCCAATATATGTTGGATGGTAATAAAAAAAATATTCATGGCAATTACATTAAATTTTTATATTATAGTAAATAAAAGTTATTTATACAATTATAGAGAAAAAAATACAGTATGATTGATAATGAGTTAGAAAATAAAAAATAATTAGATAACATATATCAAAATAATATTCTACATGATGAAAATAAACAACAAATAAAAATATTAAACAATTAACAAATGTTTAGAAACAATTTGAGAGACTATTGAAAGAAATCGCACAAAGGAAAACAAATGTATAATTAAGGGTATGATAAGATGAAAAATATCTTATAGATCTAAGAAAACTTTTCAAATATCAACATATATACTCAATGTTAGAATTGATGCACCAATATTTCACAACCAAGAGGGGGGGGTGAATTGGTTTTAACAAATCTTGCCCAGTTTTAGGAATTTGAAATTGTTTTGATAATAACCTTTGCTTTTGAATCAATTGAAATGGTATAGTGTGATGCTTGATGTACGGAGCATTTGTACTATAACAAAATATAGAGGGAAAGGGATAAAGCACACAGAAATTTATACTGGTTCGATTCTTACGAATCTACATCCAGTTCATCTAGCAAACCACAGCTAGATATATTCACTATATCACAAGAATTTCAAGATTTACAAATACAATTGATAAATCTAAATTCTAAGATAAGGAACACAAATGCAAGGCATCCACACACTTGCACAACCACACAACAGCAGGGCAGACACGCACTTGCAGAGGGCAGGAAAAAATAGAAACAAATTGTTTCAAAAACTGTACCAAAACACAAACAAAGCAAAAACTACAAATTGGATTGAATACACCTTTTCAAGATTTAGATCTCTTCATCCTGCCAAGTCAACAATGAATGTGTTTTGATAGAAATCTTCAAAAGGACCTTCCAAGATTTGCTCCAAGAAACTGTTTCGCACTTCTCCTTCTTTTTTCTGATTTCCCAGATCTCACCCAAAATATTGCAGAAACTATTTTTGTATCACAGATGCAAACAGCCACAAACCTAGTCGACTACATTAGTTGGCTAGTCGATTATCGGGAGGTGCAGAAACTGTTTTTATGTAATAACTGCTGCATGCACGACCTTAGTCGACTACATTAGTTGGCTAATCAACTATATTATAACAGTGTCCAAACCTCAATTTCCAGAATATGGGTAGTTAACTATATTAGCAACCTAGTCAACTAACATGGCAACAGATTGACAGTTTTTAGGATATCATAGCTGTATCAATTTGACAATGTAAATCTATTTTAGGCATCATCAAAAACATAGCACATCA
>Ga0214545_1013127_pt1 | contig 10460 bp, 2 predicted proteins | sample CNSS4metaG_FD_160064 | JGI IMG/M metagenome (GOLD analysis project Ga0214545, IMG submission 160064) | Root nodule microbial communities from cowpea collected in UCLA plant growth center, Los Angeles, California, USA - CNSS4 | ecosystem: Host-associated > Plants > Roots > Nodule | place: USA...
TATATATATATATACTAATTTCAAATGAACTTTTTTCTTCTTTTAACTTTTCAAAACAATTCTAAGATCAATACTAAGTTTCTAAAATTTATAACCGGTTACCTTTTTTCATATTTTTAATATATTTTTCAGTTACAATAATAAAATAAAATTTAACAAAGTTATAACCTCATTTAAATAATAAGTCACGATTTTTTATAGGATGATATTTTCAAAATTGTTGCTTAAAGTGTTTGGAACAACCACAATTTCCAGTAGGCTTTAGATCATAATTATATATGGCTCTAATACCAATTGTATGATTTGCATATAAAATAGACAAGATAGTAGTGGTGAGTAGAAGAATGAGATGAAATCAAATCATATTCTCTACACCACTCAATCTATATAATTACATGTACTTGTTATCAAAATTCAGAAAACCTAAAAACTAACTATTAGTACACTTGTTAAATTCATGTGGATACGATAACCCCCATTCAGTTGTTCTACAACTGAATTGGTGCACTTGACAATAGGTCACACATCTCGATAACTCTTTTAAACTTGATTCTCTGTGATGTTGGGGCTTAAGCCGAAGGGACTAAAAAATTGTTACGGCTTTCGTGGCTCAAGCCCAATGGACAAAAAGTTGTTGTGACTTTTGTGGCTCAAACCCAATATGTTAAAATTCGTTGTGGCTTATGCGACTGAGGGCCAATGGACTAAAATTCTCATCTAAAGTTTACCCCATCATAAGTGTTATTGTAGTTGTTCTACGTTGTCATTGTAGTTGTAGTTGTTACGCATATTACCAATAATGTAAATCAAGTTGATACTCAAAGTGATAATTCTTCAACTTCAACTTCTTCCTTTGTTTTAACTCTTCCTTAGTGCTAGTAATAACAAAAAAATTTCGTCTTCTACTTTTTCTTCTAAATGGATCTTGTATTTTGGAACTACTTCTCATTGTTTGAAAAGTTTATTTGATTCTTATGTTCTATTCATGGTTCACATGTTTTGTTGCCTAATTCAACAAAAGTCAAAGTATAAGGCATAGGCAGTATTCTGCTCAAGATGTATTCCTTCAATTGTACTTTATATTCCCACAATCTGTTTCAATCTCTTATCTTACTTTGATAGCTTTTTCATTAGGGAACCTAGCAATTTTATTTTGCAGGACCTCAAAACAAAGAGTATGATTGATATTACTAAGTCTTTATGCCGTCTTTTTGTTATTAATTTTAATTCTTATAAATCACCTTCTAATTATACTAATTACTGTGATAGTATTTCTTATGAAACCTGACATTAAGGATTAAAACATATTCCTATTTCTACAAACTTCTTGCTAATAAAAAATCCTTTAAGCGTCATTGATTCTTCATATCATTTTAACATTTGTTATCTTTTTAAACAGAATAAAATAATCCAAATGATTTTAACATTTATCATTTTATCTTTTTCATGCTCATATTTGGAGTCCATTCAAATATCTCACATATGACAATTGTCGCTATTTTCTAACTTTAGTTGATATAAGAGTCATTTCATCTAGATTTATATGCTTAAAAACATATTTGAATGTCTAAAACTTGTTCCTCAATTTTTTTTTTCTTACGTAATATTTTGTAAGATACGTCTGTTTTCAAAATTGTACAAAAAACATTCAAGTAAACTTTGATTTCAAGAAAAAACAAATTCTTTTAAAATACGGTGATGTGATATTTTTAAAATTATTTACACAATTATAATCTTAGGTTCTAGAATAACCGAAGCCAACACACTCCCAATTTTTTTTACTTCATCTTCGTATGTTTCGGTCAAATTTCAAAATATAATATAAAAAATAATCGGTGTCGGTGTCAAAATCTCTCATTGCATTAATGTGTTTCTCATCTCATAGAAAATGATATTCAATTTGATCTTTTTATATGTACTGTCGTTTACGAAGTTAACTTAAAATTTGAAACACTAAAGTATGTGTTTCAATAACTTTTTTTGTAAAATTACTTCCATTTAAATACAATGTTATTTGATTTAATTAAAGGTAAATAAAATTAGGGGTAGGCATGACTTGAATTTTTTAATGATCCCATCCACGTCTATTTTAGATCCAAATAATTGGATTAGATTTTTGACCCAAATCCATTTTTTCAGCAAAACTAGTTTGGATTTTTTTTTTTAAATTTAGATCTAAATATTTGGATCAAGATTTAAATCTAGTCCAAATATTTGGATCAAATTCAAAATCCAGAATCCATTTTTTATAAAAGAAATTTAAATTAAATTTTCTGAAACTTGTCCTTAAGGCCAACTTGACTCAGCCTGTACGGGTCATCGAGCTCGCTCGGTCCATCAGGGTCTCAGGCCTGCTCAGTTCGTACAAGTCACCGAGCACGACCCGTATGAATTGTTGAGCCGGTCTGGCCCAGCCCATCCGGGTCTTTGGGCCTGCTTGTTCCGTTCGGGCAACGGGCCTGCCTGATACGTACAAGTCGTCTAGCACGGTCTGTTCGAGTCGTCGGGTCGACTCAATTTGTCTGGGTCGTCGGGCCGCCTCAACCTGTCTGGGTGATCGAGCCCATTTGGTTCATCAAGGTTGTCGGGCTTGCCTAGTTTGTCAGGCATGACCTGTCCGAGTCGTTGGACTGACCCATCCTAGCCCATTTGAGTCTTCGGGTCCGCCTAGCCCGTTCGCATCATCGTGCCCTCTTGGCCCATTCGGATCTTCGGGCGCACTTGGCCCATTCGGGTCATCAGGCCCGCTTGGCCTGTTTGGGTCATCGGGCCCACCAAGCTCGTTCGGGTCATCGGGCCCACCTGATCCATTTAGGTCATGGGTTCACTCGACTTTTCGGGTCGTTGGGCCCAACCGACTCGTCCAGTTTGTTAGGCCTGTCTAGCCCGTTCATATCTTTAGGCCCGCCCTGCCCTTCAGGAACGTCAAGCCTGCCCGGTCCCTCAAGGTCGTCGGGCCTGCCCGGTCCGTACAGGTCATCGAGCAAAACTCATTTAAGTCTGAATTTAGCCTAGTACATCTCAACCTTTAACCTAATCCAACTAAAAGTTTAAATTAAAAATTTTGATCAATTTTTTGGATTATCCATATTTGAAAATCTTGATTTATTGAATGGATATTCAATCCATAAAATATATAAAAGGTTTATTAGATTGAAATCCAAATCCATTAAAATGGATTTTAAATGGATTGAATTTTTTGTAAAATGGATTTTAAATGGAATGGATCGAAACAAAAGTGGATTGGATCAAGAAAATTAGATTTTTCGCCTGGCCCTAAATAAAATAAGGTTTAATTATGCCTTTGGTCCCCATTTTGGAGTCAAAATCTCAAAATGGTACCCAAATTTTTAAAAGTCTCAAAATGGTTCCCTTTTTTGTTAAAACATCTCACGTTTGCCCTTTCTGTTAAGTCAAGATTGACGCCGTTAGAGGGAGTGCCACGTGTCAGTTCCTCGATTTTTTGAATTTTTTTTATTTTATTTTTTTTAAATCAAAAAAATTGCCACGTGTCAAACTGTCGTCGTGCCACGCGGCAGTGACAGAGTGACGTGGCAATGACAGTGACACGTGGCAGTATTATGCCAGGGTGTCATTTCCTTAGTCTCAATTTGGTCTCTTTATTTTAATTTGTCTTAATTTAGTCTCAATTTTTGTAAAAATTAACAATTTTGTCCCTCTCCAAATTGAAATCAAATTTAATTTTATATAAATGTTATACAAATATTTTTATTAAATTTGATATTTTTATTCAAATTGATATTTTTATTATATATTTTTAACATAGCTAAATTTATTTAAAATTATGTTTCACATTCAACTTTACTATTGTTTTCAAATTTTAAATTTATGTGTTTTATTATTACATGAACTAGTTAATTTATGAATTTTTTTCTATTAACAACTTTTAAACCATTTTAAATAAAGTTCAATGTAAAATATTAATTAAATGAACTTAATTTGGTTAAAAATATTTACTTGAAATATCTATTTTGATGGAAATATTTGTGTACATTTATATAGAAATTAAATTTGATTTCAATTTGGAGAGGGACAAAATTGCTAATGTTTACACAAATTGTAACTAAATTGAGACAAATTAAAATAAAGGGACCAAATTGAGACTAAGGAAATGACACCTGACATAATACTGACATGTGTCATTGTCATGTCACTCTGTCACTTCCACGTGGCACGATGACAGCTTGACATGTGACAATTTTTTTGATTTTTTTAAAAAAATTCAAAAAAAATAAAAAATAAAAAAAATTCGAAAAAATAATAATAAAATAATTCAAAAAATCAAGGAACTGAAACGTGACACTCCCTCTAACGGTGTTAACTTTGACTTAACAAAAAGGACAAACGTGAGACGTTTTAAGAAAAAAGAGGACCATTTTGAAACTTTTAAAAATTTGGGTACCTTTTTGAAATTTTGACTCCAAAATGGGAAGCAAAGAAATAATTAAACCATAAAATAACTAATTCGTATGCAATTGTGTTTGCCGTAAAACTAATCCAAATCCAGAATTATGAAGATTGTTGAACTTTTATGACCTCTAGGCTTACATATTATGTGTTTCTGATTATGAGTTTGCTATTTTATGCAATATTGACAAAGACAGGAACCCTTAACTCCTCTGAATCTGCAACCAGTTGTTTGAAATGGTAATAAATTTGAGCAACTTTGTTCTGGAATTCAATACTAGATATCGTAACACGCTTGCTTTCCTTGTTTCCCAATCAAAATAAAAATCACACGGACATCCATATAACCCTTATTCATTGTGATAATTAATGACCAAGTTCCAGCTAGCTAATTCATTTTCCAGTAAATTCCAACCTCTACTTCAATTTTTTTGTATAGTGGTCCTAAACCCTACTTATTTAATTATACCATTTTAATCAAGCCAAAACACTACACCAATGTGACTCAATTAACATAGTGGCCACAACCCTTCACCCAAATAAGATTTTGTCTTCATTATGGTTGAAGAGTGATAAATGCTAATTACTAATACATTTCAGTATCAAATTAAGTACTCATTTACATTAAAAATATATCTTCTTCCCATATTTAGATATATAATATAATAGTTTTTTGATTAAATATATTTTTAATTTTTCAAACTATTATAAAAACTGTTTCACTCTTAAATTAAATAATAAATTATTTCAATCTTCTATTTTATGAAAATCATGTAAAATATTCTTAACAAGAAACTGTGTATGAAAATTATATTATAATTGTTTTGTTTGAGAGAATAATTTACAAAACTTTCGTAAAGTGCATGTTAAATACTTTATAACATAGTTTAAGAATAAAACACTTTTTTATAATGTGTAGAAGATGAAAAATATATTTGACCCATAATTTTACTAGGAGTGTTTAAATGGAGTCCCAATCTTTTTACATTTTGTAGGAAAAAGAAAAAGAAACAACAAATAAAAAGACAAAAAATAAAAAAGAAACAAAACAAAATAGCAATGTGCATAAGTCATTCCTTGACCATATAGTCAAGCGACAGACTAAAACTTGAGCAAAACTATGGGTCGCATATTCACTTAAACACAAAATATAAAATTTCTAAATAGTATTATATATCACTGTAGATGATTTAGGCGATTCCCTAATAATTACACCTTATTAGACACCTTGATAAAAGATTGTAAACGAACATAGTTTACATATTATAGAAACTGATAAGTAATTTTCATCAAATACAATAATTTTACACTTATTTTTGGAAGTTTCAAGATCTTAATAAGATTATGAAGTAAAGAATTATTTCCACCAAAATGTCATCATCAAAGGGTGAAGTCAGAGACCCATCAACTATAATAAATTAATGTCATCTTTATTCCCCTTTTATCAAAGTTTCTGAGACAACTTGGCCCATACGTCTATGGTAGCATTGAACGAAGGTAGTAGAATATTGAATTCCCTGTGATTCCTAACCGGAAACTTACACAATATTGTAGCAACAGGAACTTCATTCTTCTGGTATTCATTTTGTTTTTAGTGCTAGTACCAAAGTAGTATATGTCCATGTGTATAAGCTTTCTACACAATCTACACGGTGTTTTGTCGTGTAACCAAAAATCCTCACCCTGGCTTCGATTGCTTTTTCGATGAATGAGAAGCTTCAGTGCTACACTTTTTCCCAGAGGAACCGATTCTACTACGGCTTTTCTCTCCCTTTAAGTCACAACCCAACAACCGCTAAGAAGAAAAAGGACAACACAAGCAGGCATTATTGAAACCAGACCACTATGTTCTCCAAATAAAAGGAAGAATATACAGCAGATCTATACAAAGCAGAAAAAAGGTACTAAGCAATCAGACAAAGTTTTCTAGTTTCAAGGTCAACGCATAAGTTATGATTATGTAGCAAACAAACACAGTTAACTTTACTCTTGAGTGCATCGTTCTCATTACAATCCTCACAATGTAAAAACAAAATGAAAACTTAGAGTAGTGAAGAAGGTATACACGTGCTTAACCAAAAATAAAATATATAGCTTATCAATTATCCATACATAATAGAAGCCAGCCAGAGGCATACTACAAGCAAACTAATTAACCTGGTAGAACCTAGGAACAACAAAAACCCTAAAGATTAATTAGTTTCAAATTGAAAGAACAAACCAAAGTTGTGAAGAGGCAGATTCAACAACCTGATCACGTATACGACTCATATCAGTAACACACACTAAGCATTTTGCATCCTGATTGCAAAAGAATTAAGAAGCTCTTGGTACTGAAAAACATCTTCAACGATGCAATTCTCTGCATGATTGGTCATGGTTTGTTCATTCCCCAGAGCCATACCCTGCACGTTAAACCCATTAAAGTTGTCAAATTTCTGCATGGGAAGACCCTGATGATCGAAAGAAACACCGAAACTCTCATTCTTCTGAAACCCCTTCTTCGTGTCATCATAGCATTGCGCGGTGGAAACAAGTGTTGATTCAGAAATAAGTGAAGGAAGAACGGACTCCTGAGGGTTTCGGAAACTCTCTATTTTTGGCAAAGTCTCGCATTTATTAGGCTTCGCTTTGGGCAAGAACTTGTTAACTATCTCTTCCAACAATCCCGAATCCGAAGATTCTCGAGAGAAAAATCCAGACCCACTGTCATCATCACCTTTTTCGGTGAAATTAGTTCCACATAGGGTGTTCACGTTAACAGACGCAGTGCCTTCCAAAGGGTAATTCACCGAATAACTAGGAATAAGAGGTGAAGAAGAAGAAGAAGAAGAAACAGTTGGTAACGATGAAAAAGTAGAAGAACCCTTGTTGTAGAACTGGTCGTGGAAGTTGTGGGTGGAAGAAGAAAGCAAGGAGGGGTTATTTGAAGAAGAGTTAATGAGGTCGCGAAGGAGAAGCATGTTGAGTGAGGAAGAAGGGTTTCGCGGGTTGGAAAAGGAAAAGTCAACGGGGCTAGGGTGGTCAAAGCAGCTGGCGGAACCAGTTGAGTGGCGGCTACGGTGGCTGGTGAAGGGTAGTGACGGAGAGTGTTTGGTGAAGTTGTTATTACTAAAAGAATGAAAGAAGTGCTCGGCGGTGGCGGAAGAAGCTTGCGGAGAAGTGGGGTACACGAAGTTGGTGCGAGCCTTGAGACCGCGCATGGCTCTGGCGGCGCAGTCGTAGGCGCAGGCGGCTTCCTCCGCGGTGTCGAAGGTTCCCAGCCACCGTCGCTCCTTGGACTGAGGGTCCCTAATCTCGGCGGCGTAACGTCCCCACGGCCTGCGCCTCACGCCACGGTACCTCATGGCTCCGCCGCCGCCGTCTTCCCTTAAAGCGCGCTTGTTGACGGCGGTGGAGCGTTTAGGGTTTTCACCGACTGATGACTCTTTTGGGTCGGGTCCGAGAATCGGAGTCACACCGTTGAGACGCCTCATTGCTTCTTCCATCGGAAAATGTTAAAAATAGTAACTTATTTTGTGAAGGTAGAAAGAGGGGTTTTGGTTTGATGCTTGCCTTGAATTCGGTGCGTTTTGGTCTTATTTATAGAGGTGGTGCGTGAAGAAGAGTTATTGCACACGGCAACATGGTGAAGTAGATGAAGTTTTCTTTCATTATTTTGTTTTTTTCTTGTTGAGATTTTGGGAAAGTGATTGATTTAATCATGCATGTCTAACACAAGAATCGATAAATCACAGAAGAAAGACAAAAACATGAGACAAATCTAGAAATACCTGACTTTTCATTCTTTTTTTTTTTCTTTTCCAGGATTTTCACGGACTGGTTTTAAGAAAATTATTAAGTAAAATATTTAATGTGTATGGATATGCTTTTATAATTAACTACTTTTAGCTAAGTGTGTGTCTTAAATAATATTTAATTATTTACTCTGACATATATAACCTTTGGATTTTCTTATGAATTACAATAAGAGCGACATCATCCACCAGGTACAGTTTACAATTTTATAAATTTAATTTTTCTTTTTGTTTCTCATCACTTAATTAGCCTATAACATCCTACATCCTATCTTATTTATAAGAAAAAATAAATCACATTATCTTTTCAAATTTCAACAAATTTTATTGCAGGAGAAAGATACCAAAAACTTGGTAAAATTTAATACAATTAAGCAACCGATTTTCTTGATTTGTATGAAGTTAGTTTTTTTTTTTTTTTTAAGAAGAAGAAGCTAATGATTATGTTACCTCTCCATTTTTCAGCCAATAAGAACCTGTTATGACTCGACCTTTAATATTGTATTCGCTTCAATAATGAGGTTCTCTATTTCTATCTCTTAGCTATAATATCTTTGAACATGGTTTCCCTCCAGAGATACAATCAAGGTTGATTGATAGAGAACATTATACACGAAGAGGAATAAAAAGCTAAGTTACTAAAAATCAAGGTTTAACTAATACCAGCCATAGGTAGAAATGTTAATCTCTTAAATAAATTCCTATTAATTATTAAAATTTATTAAAGGTGGTAAGAGTTTATGAAACTGGCTTTATATTTAATAAGTTTTATGGAATAAAAAAATGTTAAAAACTGTGATGGTATTGGTATGACTTTTGAGACATATTTAAAAGTTAAACGTTATGTCTCCTTTCTCCCCGTCAACGTTTTTATTAGTGTGAAGGTAATGTGTGGTTAAATAGAGTACAGTAAATTACTGCAAGAGTATGGAGCAACCTGCATAATGTGCATGCATGACAGAATGATAATTTCTTGTTTGTCTGTCCTTGATCGCACTATACAGTGTTCTATGAAGCAGGCATGAATATATAGCTTTGTTAGATATCTTACTTTTCAAAACAACATTACTAACCTTTATACCCTCTGAACTTTTGGCATCTCTATTTTAATTACTAGGCCTAGTGACTTCGGACCACCATCGTCCTACAACCCAAGACTTTTGAAACCCCACTATTCTTCAACCCCACTTGTGCCATTCTTTTTTCTTCTTCAATGGATCTTTCAATCAAGGATTCATTCACAAAATCAGATATGAATTCAATATAAATACAAATAATAAATTTGTAAGTTTTTATTTTCTTATATCATGTTAAATTTTCTTATTTTTATTTAATACGAGACTTAGAAGATACTTATATTCTTGACAACATGTGTAATAAGCATGATCCAAAGTTAATAAACTTATTATATTCAAATTATTCTTAATGACTGTGACTCGGTTCAATTAACCTATTAGTACTCCTTAATTTGGCTCATATTATTCATCATTTTTAAGGACATGTATATTGACAAAACATTGTACATATTAATTATACAATTATTATGAAAATGTTCGTATTATATATAGTTATTAATTTTAATTAATATTTAGGTAAAATACTACTGAAAAGAATACTTTTTATTTTTAATTTTTGAAAAGAAACTGTTGTTTGTATGGTTTCTCAGAAAATTTTAGTGCTACGTCTGCCGTAACGTCCCATTTAATTATTAAGCGAAATTAAAGGAAGACGTCACACAATATAAGTACAGTAGCGTAGTCCTGGGGTCTTTAACACCATTCCGATAAAACTCGGGCACACCACGATGCCAAAGGAAAGCTGAATAACTGTTTAACTAAAAGTTTACAATCTAATAACCATGAATACAAGGGCCATAGCCCTAAAGAAAGCATGAAGGAAAGAAGTATAAGATCCATCCCAGCTGGCTAAGTAGCGGGATCATCGTTCCCTTGTTGACCACGAGAACCTCGCCCATCTGCTCCCATCAATCAAATTGATGATCATCGCAAGGAAGAACAGCCACATACAACACAACCATACAACGAAACGGGTAAGCTAGAGCCAACAACATAATCATCATACAGTCAAATATATTTTCATCATCTCATATCCATATAACAACCAAGCATGTTATGACTCTTCATTCAATACACTACGACTCGACTCGACTCATCCGGATATGTATAACTTGGTCGGATTCAGCGGATGCTTGCACTTGTGGTGGATACCTCTGCT
>Ga0214545_1013128_pt1 | contig 10459 bp, 2 predicted proteins | sample CNSS4metaG_FD_160064 | JGI IMG/M metagenome (GOLD analysis project Ga0214545, IMG submission 160064) | Root nodule microbial communities from cowpea collected in UCLA plant growth center, Los Angeles, California, USA - CNSS4 | ecosystem: Host-associated > Plants > Roots > Nodule | place: USA...
CAGTGGCGGATCTTAACCACAAGTTTTGGAGGGGCCAAATAGTATAATTCTTTGATCATTAAATTGTTGGATCATTAGTATAATGTTTTAAAAATTGGTTCTTCTAACTCAATAATTTGATCTTTAGTTTAATGTTGTGAAAAATATAATTTATCTTGTTTCCATTTTCACGAATAGCTTCACTTTTATCATTTTTTAATAATGAATCTATTCATTTATTCTTCATCAATATACCTATTTTAAAAATAATATTAAAAATAATTTATCATACCTTACTAAAAAAATTGAGAAGCATAAATATTAAAGAAAAAATATAGTATAGTTAAGTCACAATTAAAATTCGGTTATGAAAAAACACATAATATACTATTTTTTCTTCTATATTCATAAACAATGAATATACAAAAGGCTCATGAGATAAAAAAAACAATGTTAACTATTAAATTAATATTTCATTATCAAGTAAGATGAAAGATAATTATTTTTCTTTTCTTCAAAAAAGAAATAAGACAAATGAGAACTGAGAAAAAAAATAATTACCTTTTTTCTTAATATATATATATATATATATATATATATATATATATATATATATATATATATATATATATATATATATATATATATATATATATATATATATATATATATATATACATATATATATATATATATATATATATGAGAGTGAGAAATTAGTACAATTTTTGTAAAATTAACAAGACAACAAAAAACGACATAAAAAATATATTAATAAATATTTGGTTTAATTATTCTTTTGATTATTGATTTAGTTGAAAAATGTTAAGTTGGTCCTTCAATTTTGTTTAATTTCAATTTGGTTATGAATTTTGAAAAACTAATGCAATTTCGTTATTTTTATTAAATTTTTTAAAACAGATCAATGTTTTTTCATTAATTTAAAGTTAAAAATAAAGATAGTTTATTTTGTTGGTATAATTAACACAATCTCACTATTAATTTTGATGAAAATCTTTGATTCGCTTTAATAAATTTAACAAGAATGACCAAATTACATCAATTTTTCAAAAATTGGGATCAAATTGAGACTAGAAAAAACTTGAGAACCAACTTGATATTTTTAGATGAAAATAGTGACTAAAGATTAATTAAACCTAAATATTTTTATTCTTTATATATTTAATTTTATGTTTTATTATCTATTAATATTAATTGGTTGTATTTTATAAAAGAAATAAAAAGAAGAACAATTTAATTTTTATCCATTTATAAAATATATTACCTATAATTTAAAAAATTTTAAAAAATTCAAAATTTTCAAAATATATATATTTTAAAAAAATCAAAAATCTTTGGGGGGCCATGGCCCCTCCCAGCACCCACTATGCTCCGCCATTGCTTTTGTAGTTTTATAAGTTAAAAATATTTTGTAAGACTTTTGTCATTATATTTGGTTTGGGTGAAGTTATATCAATATCGAGTGGTCTCGTCTCGACTTTTGACCTAACTGACTCAGTTCGATTTTTGTCTTGTCGGGCTCAACTTAAAGTTTAGTCTAGTCTTATTCAATTTAACCTTTGTTTAAGCCAACTCAATTAGAACTTCAATCCAAACATATTTGAGTCAACTTTCAAAATGAGATAACTTGACTAGACCTTTGTTTTCATTTGAAGATATTATATTTAAAGAGGTAATTAAAGTTTTACTGTGAGGCTGGGAGATTTTGGGAGTTGAGGTATTTTGTTTTTTTTTTCATGACCCGACCTATTTTAAAAGGGATTTTTTGTAACGTCCAATTTAATTAATAAGCGAAATTAAAGGAAGCATCACACACATATAGTATAGCAGCGCAGTCCTGGGGTCTTAAACATAACCCCTATAATATCCTAGACACACCACAATGCCAAAACTAAACCAGCTACAACATTCAACAGTAATTCCAAAAGGAAAATTTAAAAGCAAACTAATACATGGACCATAGCCCAGAAAGAAAGCCCCAAAGAGAAAAGATTCAGTCCAAGCAGACTATGCAGCAGAACCTCCATCCCCCTAATGATTACGGGGAGCTCTCACCTCTGCTCACATCAACAAGTTGATGATCATTGCAAAAGAAAAGACCACACCACAGAACATACAACAACAAATAGTAGGGTAAGCTAGAGTAGGAAACAACTTATCATGCAGTCACATACTATCACCCAATCCAAGCAGTATTTGTAAATCATCCAACATGTTATGACTTTCTCAAGCAATACACTAGACTCTGACTCGACTCATCCGGATACATATAATATGGTTGGATTCAGCGGATGCTTGCACTTGTGGTGGATACCTCTGCTCACCCCCGAGCTATGTGTTACAAGTGTTACAATGAATCAATCCCCTACACACAAGGTTAGCCCTTAATGAGTTTTTGGCCTCCTACTACTCACACCACAAGAGTCAGTCCGCTCTAAGTGAGACTAACTGACTCCTTAGAGTGTCAGGATACAATCCTTACCTTGAATCCTTACCAAATTATATAGATGGGGTACCACCATGTACACCCACTAACAAGGGCCATGGAATTACGTCCCGACCACTGAAGCACGACCCTGAAATCTCACCTAGGAATTTTCAAGGAATTACGTACTGACCTCATACCAAACATATCAAAGCAACCAAACAATATTATTCATGCGTTTAAAACCCATACCAACCTCTGTAATTCATCCTCATTCACATTCCATGTTGAATCCATACTATCTCATTCTTCCCAAATCATGAATATATAATTTTATCTCATGTCAATATCATGCCACTTTGATTACCAATCATCTCATATAGAATCACATGCCAAGATCATACCACAATTATCATTTACAACCCATACATCATATCCCTCATGCATAATCATCCTCCTCATGCTTTTAATATAATAAATCAGTTCAACCATGGCAAATCATCAAAGAACAGAGAAAACAACCGACATCACAACACTCTCGCCCAACTCCTCGCTCAGGCCGAAGGGTCTCGCTCAAGCGAGCTCCCTTCGCCTAGGCGAGGGCTCGACATTCTTGAATAATGGCCTCTGCGCATTCTCGCTTAGGCGAGACTCCCCTCGCCTGAGTGAGACGCTCGCTCGCTCAAACAGAGCTGAGCCACCCCTTGCGCGAAAAGGCATGGGCGAGCCTCTGCTCATCTCGCCTAGGCGAGGCAAGCCCGTTTGGGCGAGATTATCAGTCCTCACCCACTGTTCACTCGCATAACAGACCAAAATCCAATCCAAACAACGCAATAACACATTTCATAAACTCAGAGTAGTATACAGACCATCAAATCACACGAATATTACATAAGCAATCATGGTCACCAACGATTTAGCAAAAACCCTAACTTCCTGTACCTGGAAAAGGGCTAACGGAATACTCCGATACGCACACAGTGAGCACAATTGTCCTAAGGATGGCCAAAGAGCTAAAAATAAACGGTAAAAATAGAATAGGAACGAGTTACTACGAAACTCTAACGGTAAAAATGGAAATAGGCCCAGAAAAGGGGAATCATGAGCTGAGCAATGACTTACGTGGAGCGGAAACCTGGCTTGAGCTAGCTTGAAGAAGGTTGACATCTAACCCTAGCAGAGAGTTGTGGTTGCTCAAGGAGGCAAGGAGGAGCGTGTTTCTGTAAAGTGAATGAAAGAATGGAATTAGGGCAGATTAGGGTCTGAATCTCCTTTTGGGCCAACCCTTAGGCCTATTACGTTAGGGGCAGCCCTTTTAATTTAGGGCAGAAAAGAATAAGAATTTTAATGGGCCTTAAATTTTTGTTGGTTGTGGTTTTTTTTACCTACTCATTAGGTAGTTCTATAAAAGGGATTTTATTCAAAAGTGAGTTAGGACTTATTAATGAAATATGAGATTTTATTCAAAAGTGAGTTAGGACTTACTAATGAACTATGGATCAAATTGACACATCTATTTATACTAAAAAAAATTAAAATAAAGTTCAAATAAAATGATTTTCTCAAGATTTTAATAAAATGAACTATAAAAAAAAACTTCAAACACATTTCGAGTTATTTGCGTGTTTTATTCAAAACATTGTATATTTCTATATAGTATATGTATGTCTCTTACTTTGTTATTTTAATAGAATGTAGTCTAAATAGGACATTATAAGAAATTATAAAGGGTTAATTTGAAGTTGTAATTCGTTAATAAGTCAAATCACATTAATGTGTTCACTTAGTTTTCTAATTTATCTGAATGAATTTGTAAGCTATTTATGAAGTATTCCTCGATATAATGTTTTGTGCTATTTATATTTATAGATATCTTAGTTAAAAATTATTATGATTAACTTATATTTTATATTGATTCTAACTATTTATTTACATGTTGCGAAAAGTTTAAGTGCGTGAAACATATAAAGTAGAAATATGTCACATATTATTAAAAAAAAGTGATTCATGTGAATCATTTACATGTTAATTGTGATCTTTTATTATTTATTTAAAGGATAATTCGGTGTATAAAGTTTATTAATACAGCCCTAAAACAGATAAGACTATAAAAGTATAACATTTATATAAACTAATTAAAAACCAATTCTAGCACTGAGCACAGACAAACCACTTACAACAGCTCTCTTTGAAACCTTCCACCAACCTAATAGATGACTCATCATCCTTCAAAGTGCTTCTGAAATTGCAACCATATCTGTTCCCACGAGATAGGTGATCATCGCAAAAAGGAAAACAAACAACACAAGACAAAAACATAGAAGAAGGGTAAGCTAATTTACAAAAGATTTAAAAGATCAAATAATTTAGTAATAAAGTTATATTCGATCATACAAAATCCATCACTATACTTCATATAAAGAATTAAAACTACGACTCAATTATTCGGATACAAGCATTGATGTCGAGTCTTGATGAGTTGCGCACTTGTTGATGTCGAGTCTTGATGAGTTGCGCACTTGTGGTGACATCCAATGCTCTGCAGAGCGGTAGACAGTACTACACACAAGGTTAGTCCATTAACACCTTTGGTCAAGGTAAAACCCTAGGCTAGGACCTCCTTCTCCTCTCACCACATGCCCTATCCTTCTCTACTTGAGAAATTGATGGTCATTAGAGCGTCAGGATAACTTCCAACCGAACTCCCACATCAATTCTTACACTACAATAGCCACTACTAATTCTCCTTGAATTAGTATCAACCAATCTCAACTAAGCTTCACATAAAAAATCTCATATACATCTCATCTCTTAAGCATTTCTAAATCAATCATTCATAAAAAGTTAGAAAGCTTATAAAATAGATCAATCAGTATTTGCTCAAGTTCTAATACACTCGCTCAGCAAGAACATCTTCTCGGTGGGCGAGAATTGCAAAATTGCCCTTTTTCGACCAGTGACCAAGTGGCTCACCTAGTGAGTTTATCCCTAGAGTTCCATGGAAAATCTTTCAAATAATTTGCCCAACAATAATTGCTCGCCCAATGACTCCTAAGTTAGAAAGCTACTGACTTTGAAACTCGCCTAAAGACTTCCAAAGTTTGGCTTCTTACTTGAAAAATCGCCCAACAAGTAATGGCTCACCTTTCGAGTCTGCATAATTATGCAGAACATGTTTTTTGCGTAATTATGCATTACGAAAATCAGGAAAAACTTCCCAAGAACCTTAACAAATACCAACCAAATACCAAAACACAAATTCATCATGAATACCAATATCAATTTATCTCATATGCACAACCAAAACATCAGTTATTCTCAAGTAAGCATATAAAAATCTAATTTTCATAGCTTGCACATAACATTTCATAACTCAGATACAACATCAAATTCTTAGTACAATCATACAATATTTCATAATCTCATCAAACAACCAATCGTGCCAACAAATCACAATACAATCATACAATTTATAATTTATAACTTAAATATAATGCAATTAGCTTCCCTTACCTATTATCCTGCTAAAACAATTTTATAGATGTCAAACGCATTTAACTCCACAGGATGCTCTATCTACACATAGAAATATCATAAGAACGATCAGGACATACCGTTATGATCATTGATAAGCAAAGACTCATATTGATGATTAAAACGACGCATGCAAGCGGAAGAGAACTCGCATGCAACATAAAATAGAAAATAGACCAAAAAGAAGGCGAAAACTTAACTTATGCGGACAAAGGAACTGATCAGTCTAAATTAAAGAGCTTATCGTGGGGATTACTCTTACGGTTCTGGTTCTTCAATCGGATGACCAGAAACTAGAGAAATAAAACTCTTAAAGAGAATTCAGAGAACTCTAGAAAAGTGATTTCTAGAGTGTTTTAAAACAATAAAACTCTTTTATAATTGTTCTATTTATAGTAAAACCTTTTAGTATTATAATAATCGAGTGTCACTATTTTTAAACCACTGTTACTTCTAAAATAAATATACATAAACATTTTATTCAAAGTATAAAGCTTAATTATTTAATTCATTAACTACTTACTTTTAGGAAAAAAAATATCAATACTCAAAATAAAAACTATAAATATATTGAAACCAAAACTTATCTAAGTATTTAAAGTAAGGTATTTAGAAAATTGAAGTTCCTATCGGTCAATAAGTAAGCTGTTTGCAAAAAGCAAAGTGATGAATTGTGCTTCTACACAACCATTTGGTAAGTTTCAAGATTGAACATTTAATCACTTTTTTTAAGGTATAAGCGAAATTTGTATTGATAAAATCATAACATTGGCCCTTTCCCAAGCTTCATAGAATGGAAGCGCCAGTAGAGGTAAGCATGAAAGAAATTTTATTCTGAATGATTGTGTCAAAAACCTTCTGAAAACAGAGAGGGAAGATCTCTTAAATAGATCCCTTTTTACATCTCATAACAGAACAACAACCTTAACTAACTTTAGAAGCTAAAACCTTAAGTAGTAGGGTTTCAATAAGTGGATCTTAATATTCGTAAGTAGGACTCTTCATATGATTCATTATTAATAAGCTTTTAATCTCAAAATTGTATTAAATTAAGATAATATTTACACAAACTCCTCCATAAATATTTTCAAAAGAGAAAAATAAGAGAAAGAAAAATAAATAAATTTCTTATAATGTAACACATAAAGTAAAGTATGTTTAGACGAATTTCTTTCCAAATACTTAATTTTTTTTTAATTTTAATCATTCAAATAGAATCTAATTATAAATATTGGATTAAATATGTTTATTATTTTCAAACTATCATAAAAAAAATTATGTTTCCACTTTAAATTAAATTATAAAACATTTTATCCTTATATTTTATAAAAGTCATCTGAAAGTATTATGTGAAACTCAATTTGTTACATTAACCTTCCACATGCTGTTTGTTTACCACATATTGTTTATCGAAGATAATATTTACACGACTTTCATAAATTAAATATTTTATAGTATTTAATTTATAGATGACACATAATTGTTTTTATAAAAGTTTGAAAAGGAAAAAAGTATTTACTCCTATTAATATTTCTAACTCATATCTACCATAATAATAAAAGAAAAATATTCTTGTGTATGCTCGTATATATGAAGATGACAAATTTGATATCTAATTCAAATATAAAATGACAAATCTATAATAATAATAATAATAAAATATATGTATTCTCGTTCGTATATAAGAAGATGACAAATTTTTGATATGTAATTCAAACATGAAATGACAAATTTGGAAGTATTGTAATTTTGATGAGTTATTAACTAATATTATGTTTAATTAATAATACACAAAGTGCATTACACATTTGTGGTTTGGATGTTAACGGTGTATTACTTTAGATTATCTATAGTTAATATTTAAATAAAGTGTGGATTTATAAAGTATTTTTGTTTGAAAGTAGATGAATCTGAAAACGTGGCTAAGAACACTTCCGACATAGACAACACAAATTTATGGCCCCAAACACCTTGGCGGTTCCATTACCTTACATGTTTCCTTTTTTTTATCAAATATTTCCTTTCTTTTACAATTCTTTCTTACAATATAAAATTTTGTACATCACTTATTAAAAGCCATGATTATTTGTCTAGGGATGAAAAATAAACCTTTAGTATTGTCCACCTACTTTCATTTTTAATTTATTTGATACATCATTATGAAATTTATGTAAGTATAATTATTATTATTTAATATTAAAAGAAATATGTATCTTTTGCATTAAATTTTTTACCATATCATATTTTGTATTTTTATAAAAAAAGTTTCTTTAATAAATACTGAAGAAATACAAATATATATATATATATATATATATATATATATATATATATATATATATATATATATAAATGTTATCAAGTACACTCAAATTTACATTTTTTCATCTTCTTTCAAAGTAATGGTAGACATGAGTAAGTATTATGATACTTTAGTTACTGACGTCTACAAATACACCAATCATTTGTTAAATATTATTGAAAAATAAAAAAATAACAAAAGTTAAAAGAACCAAACCAAATTTATGTAAAAAAAGTACATAATACGCACTTTCGGAAAAGAAACTAAGTAACTCAAAACATAAAAATATTATAAAAAATATAAAATAATCCTAAAATACTCATTTCCACATATACATATACTAACACAAACCGTGACTTTTTTGTTATTTTTTTTTAAAAATCTTAATATATAGATGATTTCTTCATAAATAATTAATTTTTATTAAATTATAAAATTTATAAATATATTTTATAAAATTTATTATAAAAAGTGTTTTATACGAAATATTTTATAGAAAAATTGACAACATTTTTTTTATAACAAAATTTATAAGTATTTCATACAAAACAAATTTAAAAATAAATTTAATAGAAAATATGAGTTTTTTTAATAATGTATATGACTTATTCATTGTAGCTAGTAATTATTTTTCTCCACCACTAAACTGATTTTATTGTGTCTTTATATAATTTTTTTTTTCTTAGGAGAAAGTTAAATAATGTGTTTTACAATATTATATTGTATTCGTTTTATTTGACGTTCTTTACGTGTGGTGTTTTATAATCATAAAATTTTGTAGAATATTAATTATTGTATAAAAATTATAATTGGTCCATGAGAGAGTAATGACAAAAAAGCACTTCTCATTGGAGAATCTCCTCTTCAAAGTTTTTTTTTTTTTTTTTTTTTTTTTTTTTTTTTTTTTTTTTTTTTTTTTTTTTATATTAACGATTGTGGAAAAAAATGGTGAAAATGATTAGCATTTTTAGGAGTGCCGACTAAGCAAACTTTTTCTTCTTACCAAACAGAAAATTTTATTAAAAAAAGTTTGTCTTATTAGAATAGATAATTTATAATAAAAGAATGAGTCGGAAGTTGAGAAATGATAATATTTAAAGTGAAGAAAAGTCATGGTCGGTTTAGAGAAAGTGCATGTGTACCATTTCATCATTGATTTAGGAATGAATGATGAGTTTGCTTTCAATATTCTTATCATAGCAAATAAACACTATTATTCAACAAATAATTGTTAAGTTTATGAGGTAACATTACTTAATTTAACTCAAATTATTAAGGAGCTCCTTTTGTTTATAGCCAAGGGGGACCACATGTTTATTTTAATAGAATTATGAAATAAATAAATTAATTAATCCATTTATTGATTTATTGATTTTTTTTTCATTACTTAACTAAAACAAACTTCATCTGTAGTCATGTAGACAGAGAAAATTTACTTCTTTTGTTTTATTTATATAACTATTAAATTAGGATGAAAAAAAAAACGACTACGTAAATTCGTAACTGATATTATTTAAATTTATTAGACTTACACCAACTTATTATAAATCAGGTATCATCATTATAAAATCATAAAATCATGTAAGTTGTGACATCTATTTTTATATGTTATAATATTTTTAAATATTATTAACTTTTTATAAAATATAATATGACGTTTTAAAGTGAAATTCTACAATAAATATCACTTTATACATTATATAATATAATATTTTAAAGAGATAAATAATGATATTTACAAATAACGTCACTAGTACAAAATAAGCTTTTTATACCTACATTATTATACCTGTTCAAATTCACCAGATATAAAATAAGAGGCAGATGACAATTTTGTAAATAATGTGAGATTTTTTATGCCAATTATACTTTCAACCGGTATAAAAATTAATGCGATGACATTTTTGCAATATTAGAAAAGACTTTTTATACCAGTTATAATTAAAATTGGTATAAATTATATATATATATATATATTATTAAAAAAAATATTTTTTATTGACGGTCGAATTGTAACAGTTAAATAAACTACTAAAATTATTTTTGTTTATGTTATTTTTCTTTATCCTCACGATTATATTATTTTAAACTTAATTAGTGAGTCTTTTATTTTTCAAAGCTTCCTTTTCACCGTAATCTTCTTCACTATTTTTTTTTCTTTTCATTTCTCAACACCTCTGCACTGTCGTAAACTCGTC